>Ga0228638_1000010_pt1 | contig 78778 bp, 109 predicted proteins | sample 48DmetaG_FD_182704 | JGI IMG/M metagenome (GOLD analysis project Ga0228638, IMG submission 182704) | Seawater microbial communities from Monterey Bay, California, United States - 48D | ecosystem: Environmental > Aquatic > Marine > Coastal | place: USA: California | collected 2016-10-31 | reverse complement strand
GCACCACGATCCGGTCTCGCTGTGAAGCATGGTATTCAAGTTGGTGCGGGTGTTATTGATCCCGACTATACAGGTGAAGTCAAAGTCGTTCTCTTCAATCACGGAGACAAAGACTTTGAGGTAAAGAGGGGGGAGCGCATCGCACAACTTGTTCTTGAGAGGTGTGAGACACCCGATGTGGAGGAAATTGGTATCCTTGAAGAGACGGAGAGGGGTGCAGGTGGATTTGGTTCTACTGGCGCCTAAGTTAGTTACAAATTTTAATAAATCAAGTAACAAATATGGATCGTCATCACCTACTGTCCCTGTTGGATAAGATACAAGAGAAGTATGAAATCCAAGACGGAGAGTACAAAGAGTTTGCAGAAGCCATTGGTGGGAAGAAGAAATTGTTAGAATTTAAGGAAGGAGATCTGGCAAAGGTCAGTTACGATCAAATTGAGACCGAAGTAGATTTTTGTGACGATGAATTTCACCCAAAGATGACCATAATAAAAACGTGTTCTTTGATATGGAAAGTGATACCCAATGAACATAGATTTCATGGTGGCAACACAATTTGTGGCAACACAATTTCAAATGTTTACCTAAACAAATGTGATATACATATTGACGCGATGAACAAAATTGTCAAAGACCACTCCGAGGGTAATTTCACAATGATGTCAGTAAATTCAAATACACAACGAAAATCTTGTATTCGAGTATCTGATATAGAAATTATTTAGAACTTTTTATTGTTATCACAAAACCACATAGATTCTGACGTAGGCATAAATAGGATCCCCTTTCGCATAGTCATGAAAAGCTTTGCGTGTTCAACATTTGGGTATGACCACAACAACCACCGCTCCCAATAATCTGCACGGAAATAGTCCTCCCAGTCTTCTTGATCACTTTCATCAACCAAGAGCATCCCCCGTTGAATTTCTTGGTGGTCTGTTTCAATACGAAGTTTTCTGGACATCACTGCACCTCTCCGAATGAGATGTGCTCGCATGAGGCGGGAATTGCCATGATCTGTGTAGTCCGGTGCACCTTTGAGTCCAAAGTCAATCGCCCGCTTGTTTGGTAACATCACCCTGTACTTGTGGGTGGCTGATGGGCTGGGCTTGAACACGACGTGCATATATTTTAAGCCATCAATAAATTATAGAGCTTTTTGTTGCGCGTTTTATTAATGTGGAATGCGATTTCTTCTTGAAGGTTTTTCTTGTTCATGTTATAGCGCATGTAATTATCACCACTGGTTATCAGTTGTAATTTCATCATTACCGGCCCCTCTTTACCAGGAAAATTGTTTGTATAAAGATTTTCTTTAGTTTTTTTCAAGTAAGGATCCAAGGCTATGAACAATTTTGTTTCTTTTGGTGTCAAATCGTACAGTGGTCTAAAAGCGCTATAAATAGCTTCGTCAAAAAATAATGTTGATGTTTTAGGTGCCTTTTTTAACATCTCTATGTGATGAGCTTTAAATTTACCATCAAGTACTGCTTTGTAATATTCTCTTTTCGCATTTCTACCTGTGAAAGAGGCTGGTCCCACAACTTGATGCACAAGCATCAATAATTCGAGTTGTTCCATTGTTTTTACACGACCACTTTGTATAAGTGATAGCATAAGATCAATTGACTTCTGTACAGGTTTTTTCCACATTTTATTATTTTTGCCATCTGGAGGTATGTATTTCATTGTTCGAACTTTGTTTTCGAGAGATGCGCGAAGTATAGATTCCTTCATTAACACCTTTGTTCTCTTGTCGGGTGGATACGATCTAATATCTCCCTTCCCAAATGGGTTCTTTGTGAATGGTGATTTGGCTTTTCGCCGACTACCCATATTTTCATTAAATCCCTTTTCCCAAGATCGAATAATACCCCACAAATAACGCTTATCATACACATGACGAATCTTTCCGTCCTTGGTCACATCCACGAGGAGGAATGCGCGCTTGTCTTTTGGTATATTGGATTTTTTGGCTGCGAGACCACCATTGTTGAACCAATTGGCGACATTCTTGTTTTCGGTGTTAGGTTTATTGTTTTTGGGGGTATTCTTTTTTTCTTTGTTTTCAAGATTCTTCAACATCTTTTCGTACTTTGAAACATTAATCTTCTTTGGGGCTTTTGGTGGAGATTTGGGTTTCTTGTTATTGTTTCCAAAATTAAGTCTTCGTCTGACACCAGCATTACCAAAGCTCATGCGAGCTGTTCGCATACGTCTGAGATTGTTTCGATCTATGATACGGGTTCTCGTTTGACCGATATTGTTTTCGTTTGTATTTGAGTTGGTATAGCTATAATTTCTAACCAACGCACGAGCACCGTTATAATTTCTTCTATTATAAGGTCGGGGACTACCTATTCTGACATCGTCATCATTGTCAATACTAGGTGTTCTTTGCATGTTAATATAACTAAATATAATTATTAAATTGCGCATCATTAGACCGGTGTTTGCCTAATCAAACGGGTGTTTGTAATGAATTTAATTTTTGTGTTTAATCCTCTTCGTCGATTTCGATTTCATCTTCGTCTTCATCTTCACCATCATCAACCACATCATTGGTGGCTGCGATACCCTGAAAGGCGAAGGCTGGCAACTTTTCGGATTGTTCAACGAGAACTTGTTGCAAACGAACAGTCACACCAAACTTATTGTCAATGAACCAAATTTGATTCAAATCAATGATAGTGAGAACACGCTGACCCTTTTCAATAGACTCGAGTGGAATACTTTCACGTTGAGTATTGTAAGCTTCCGGTACAAACGACCCGTCCGGCTTAGTCAAAATCTTAAGCTTAACAGTAGAAGGATACGGTTCTTTGCTCGGTCTCACAAGGGGCTTGTAGAGAGCTTCCTTCAAAACTGCGACATTAAATTCCTTACCCATCCATTCCTTTGAATTCTTTGCGACAGTGTTGACAACGAGCTCGTCGAGTTCCTTCAATTTTTCACAAAGTTCACTTGCTTCGGCATTGTCGGTATCAAAGCTGAGATCTAGGGAGTAAGACGTTCTACCTGTACTTTCGTCAGTAAAAGTACTAAGACCGTAAGGGGATCTCATGTAAGGAAGTTGGAGGTAAAGCTTCTTACCATCGCTATTGTTAATGTATACAGCCTTACCGCCATTCTTGTTTTTTCTCAACTTGGAAAACTTGATGGCAGATGAGGTGAATTCAGAAGATTGTTGGATACTAAGCGACATTATATTTTGGTTATATATTCACTTGGACTAGAAACTTTAAGTAAATTTTTTTCTTAGGTAACAGTAAAAATGGGTTTCTTTAAAGACTGTGGCTGTGGTTGTGACGGATCCAAAGCCAAAGAAAAATTCATAACGGCTTTAATCGTGTCTCTTATATTTTATGTTGTCTCCAATCCGGTCACCTACAGGATTGTCAGGAGAATTTTGGGTTCCTTCATTGCCACCCCGAATGGTTCCCCGACACAAGTAGGTATTCTCGTTCACACTGCTGTGTTCATGGCTATCGTGTGGGGAATTCTTCATGTGAAAAAAGAAAAATACACCGTTGACGTTCCTTCCGAACTCGGAAAAGAAGGTGGTCGTGTCAAACTTCCAGAAAATGTAAAAAGATCACCTGCGTTAAAAGTTATCAACGTTCCTTTCAGTGAATTTTCTAGAAGCACTGGTCCTAAAGTGAAGGCTATGCCGCAAAATAGAGTAAAGTCCCCGGTTCCGGGTGAAATGGAGCCCAGGTTTGAATCAGTTGGGGGTGGTATGAACCTTGGTTCGATGGATTTAAATACCGAAGCTGACACACCTTTCTAAAATTATATTAAGTATTTATTTTTAGTCATAAATAAATTACATGTGATAAATGTTGTTTATTTATGGATCTATTGAATCGTTATATTACCAGACACAAATTCCGCCATAGATAAACTACCGGAATTGTCTACGTCTAAAGAATTAAATATCACTCGGCGACTTGCATCTTCGGGGGAATCCGGTCCCATTTCTGCAAACATCTCATCAAACGATATTACGTCGTTGTTATCTTTATCTATAGTCTTGAAAAAAGTCTGTAAAATTTCTTCTTGTGTGGCGTCTTCTTGTGGCGCTGGTGTATTATCACTCGGCGAAAGTGAGACATAACTGGGAGAAAGAGTTTTTATTTTCTCAATATCATCATCTTTTTGAAAAAAAAAGTAAAGACCAATCACCAAAATAATTAACACCACCGAAACTACTATAATTACGTTGATGTCACCACTGGTGTTTTTAACTTTGGGTGCATTCATATATTTTGTTTATATTTTTTTAAAAATCTTCATCGAAACCAATATCGCCTGAATCATCATCCAATTTTCCATAATCACCAACACGCTTTTCAAAAAAATTAGTTTTTCCATCGAGGCTAATGTTTTCCATAAAATCAAATGGATTTTTAGAATTATAAATAGGTGCTTGTCCTATTTGCTTCAAAAGGCGATCGGAAACGTATTCTATGTATGTAGACATCTTTTCAGAATTCATACCAATTAAACTACAAGGAAGTGCATCCGTAATAAATTCCTTTTCTATTTCCACCGCCTCTTTCACTATGTTGTGAAGAGTGTTTGTTCCCGGTTTGTTTCTCAGAAGATTGTAAAGTTCTACGGCAAATTCTTGATGGAGACCTTCATCTCTAGAAATGAGTTCATTACTGAAACACAACCCGGGCATAAGTCCACGCTTCTTGAGCCAGAAAATGGCACAAAAAGAACCACTAAAAAATATACCTTCTACGCAAGCAAATGCAAATAATCTCTGGGCGAAAGAGCGAGACTTTTTATCAAACCACTTCATAGCCCACTGCGCCTTTTTCTCAATACACGGGACAGTTTGGATAGCTTCGAATAAATGTTTCTTTTCATCTGGATCTTTGATGTATTTATCTATCATTTTTGAATATGTTTCGCCATGCACCATTTCATTATGACATTGATATCCATAGAATGATCGTGCTTCGCTTATCTGGACCTCATCTGCAAAATTATTATTGATATTTTCGAAGACAATTCCATCAGACCCAGCAAAGAATGCAAGAATGTATTTTATAAACTTTTGTTCATTTTCATTCAACGTCTTCCAGTCGTCCATATCCTTTGAAAGATCGACTTCTTCAGCCGTCCAGTTACTCATTTGTGCCTTTTTGTAAAGATCCCAGAGATGGGGGTGTTTCAAAGGAAAGACTGTAAACCTGTTCAGAGATGGTTCCAATAGTGGTTCGTAGTCTTCCAAATAATCTTGAAACTCAAAAAAATTGCCTATCCGTTTATCACCAGCGAATATTTGAGGGTAGGAATCAAGCCTGTCACCACATAATTCTTTTAATTCTTCCTTTTCTATCATTATTTTTTCGTAATCCAGGCCATCTGACTTACATAACTCAACTGCGTGGTCGCAATATTGACATCCTTCCTTCGAATAAATTCGATATTTCATGTGTGCTGTGATATTATAGCTAAATATTTTTTGTTCGAAAACTCTAAGCATGATTGTACCATCCGAAATAATTGAGAATGATATAATAAAAGCGTTAGTAAACGAAGATGATGTTGAAGAAGAAATGTACGGTGTTGTGGCGATGAATACGGGAAATGTACTCGGGGTTCATTACCTTTCTCAAACCGAAAAAATTTACAAGTCTGCCTGTGTTTTTGAAATTGGTAGTGGGTATATGAATCCAGTTCCTTACGAAAGTCTTACAGAACATCATCCATGTGGTACTACGTTTCAGGATCTCGATATGAAGCAAATTGGTCAAAACATGTTTGTCTATTACTGCGATATAGACATCGAAGACGATGACAGTGAGATATATGAAGACTGTTCCGATTCCGAAACTGACTCCGAAATGGACGATTTCATAGTTCCGGACGTTGAAATAGAAACCATGGGACTTCCTATTGGACACGAAATGGTTGATAAAGAGTGGGAAAAATGGAAGCCATCAACCCCAGGTGCCAGAAGTTTTAAAGATACTGTTGATATGATTGAAATGCACGCAAAACGCATGGCTGATGAAATGAGTTTTTAATTCCTAAGTTTGCGTTCGATGACAGAAAAAATAAAAAATGCACATCGTATCAATATGCTGGCAGCTATTTGGTCGGATTTAGATATTTTACTCAAAGAAAGAGAACAAACAAAAGAGCCAGTAAATACATATTTTTGTAGAGAATGTGAATCTACCAAAGTCATATCACCCGAAGGTTTACCCGTTTGCTCGGAATGTGGTCTCGTAGAAGACAGTTTCGTGGACGAAAAACCAGAATGGACGAGTGGTATTACCGATGATGGTAAGGTAAACGATCCTTCTAGATGCGGAAATCCCAACGCAAACCCAGAATTATTTTCACAAAGTTGGGGTAAAAGTACAGTAATCTCCACTAAATACAATTCTACATACGAAAACAAAAGAATGGCGAGAATCAACTTCCATATGTCAATGAATCACAAAGATAGATCTTTGTTTCATGCATACAGAGACATAGATGAGGCTTGTCACACTCTACCAGAGAATGTCCTAAAAGAAGCTAAAATGATGTACAGGAAATTCAATGATGAAAAACTTACACGGGGTGCTATTAGATTGGGTATTAAAGCAAATTGTATTTTATATGCGTGTAAATTGGCTCAATTTCCAAGAACAACAAAAGAGATCGCAGATATGTTTGGTATCAAAAGTCGTGACATAAGCAGAACTACACAAATTTTTCAAGAAACGATGACGGGAAAGACTGAAAAATCATTCGTGACGAAACCATTTGATGTGATGCAACGACTTTTGAATTCTTTTGATGTATCTAGAGATGAAAGATTCAAGTGTAACAAAATGTGTGCAGCTGTAGAAGATTGTGTGGAACTCATGAGCAAGACACCAAATAGCATAGCATCTGCGATTATTTTACTAGTGTTAGATGGCAAGGTTTCAAAAACGGAAGTTTGTGAAAAATGTTCCGTATCCGCACCAACTATAAACAAAATACTAAACATAATTAAAAAATACTTAGAGGATAAAGATGTTAAATAAAAAATGGTATTGAAGGTATTTCTCAGTACACCTTGTTATGGGGGCTTGTGTTTAGAAAAGTATATGATTTCGATAATTAAATTACAGATGCGTTTCATTGAAGAAAATATTCAGTTATATATTGATACGACTGAAAATGAATCACTCGTCCACCGCGCTCGAAATGTTGCCGTCGGTAGATTTATGCAAAAAACAGATGCAGATTATTTTATGTTTATTGATGCAGATATAGATTTTAATCCGGAAAGTGTTATTCGGCTTATAAAATCTGGGCATGAAGTTTCTGTCGCATGCTACCCAAAGAAATGTGTCATGTGGGATCAAGCGGCGAATGCCATCAAAAATGGAGATGATCGTAACATGGCAATGCTTTCTTCAAGCCTGGTTTTGAACTTTGGGGCACAGCGTAGACAGGTAGAAAATGGTTTCATAGAAATTCTCGATGGTCCCACGGGATTTATGCTTATAAAAAGAGATGTTTTCAAGAAGTTGGAAAACAAGTTTCCAGAACTCTGGTGCAAAAATGACCACCAAAATAGAGATTTCGATGATTACCATGCATGCTTTGATTGTATGATTGATCCCGAGTCAAAGAGATATCTCAGCGAAGACTATGCATTCTGCCGACGTTGGCAACAATGCGACGGTAAAATTTTTGCGGATATTAATACAACTCTTGGACATGTCGGAAATTTACCATTTGGTGGTTGTATGAGTGAGAGGCTTAAAAATTAGGTTGTTATTTTTAATATGAAGTTTGCAACTATATTAGTTACAAGATCTAAGTCGTGCCACGTTAAAACGCTTCACACTATATTGAAGTTTAATATATTATGTATACAAACCGGCAACCAAAATCAAATTGTATTTGTAAACGACGACCCCTATGAAAAAGTCGAGACTGTTCAGAACTGTTTGAAATCTGGAAACTACGACCGTATTCTTTTTGTCGATTTTGGTGTGGGTGTTGATGAGGATTCTTTGAAACAGGCAACATTGCCACATGAAGGTTTGGGTTGTCTTGTATTTCCAGGTGTAAAAGAAGGCGTCGACTGGGAAATGTTTAAACAAAAGGTGAGAGACACCGAATGTTCAGAACCCACGAGTCAAATGGGTCTCCACTTTGACACAGAAGTTTCTAAAAAGATAGGAGAAAACATTTATAATGTGTCTTCTACAGGGGCCAGAGCTTGGGTTATGTTTACTAAGAATCTCATTAAACAAGCAAAAGATAAAAAAACAGGTAATCTCAAACTGCATCATAAAATGTTTGAAAAAATGAAAGAACAAGGTGTTAAAATTTATGCATATACATCATCTAAGTTAACGATGTCATACACACATGAGTGCATAAGCAACATTTTGTCCGCAGCTGGTGTTAAAGCTAGTTAAAGTTTTGGTTTAATTTCTTATATATCCGAAATGTTTGTAACGTCAGACAATCCACTTTACAAACACGTCGTTGGTTTCATCCATCATGTGTGGAATTCGAAGGATTACTTTCCGGGTCCACAACCTATATCTATAGAATATCGACACTTTCCGATTATCAAAAATAATGATTATGTTGTTTGTGAAAAGACCGACGGTGAAAGGCATATGCTGGTCGCACTGAAATTTGAAAATACTAATAAATGTTTACTCGTCAATCGTTCATTTAACATGTTTGAAATTAAACTAAACTTGAAAAGGGCTGCATACGAAGGAACCATTTTAGACGGAGAACTGTACGATGATACACTTTTAGTTTATGACGCCGTTTGTATAAATGGTGAGTATGTTGGGCAGTTTAACTTTTTAGAAAGATTTGACAGGTTTCAAAAGTTTACACGGGGAGTAATTGCTATGAAAAGTGACAAATATAAACTTAAATGTAAAAAATTTCATGCGATCAATGATTTTGAAGAGTTCATGGATAAACATTTACCATCAATAGAACAAAAAGTAGATGGTGTAGTTTTCACACCGGTGAATGAACCAGTGAGAATTGGTACACACGAAACATTATTCAAATGGAAACCACGGGAAAAGAACACAGTCGATTTCCAAATGAAATGGGACGAGAGATCTAAAGAGTGGAAGTTGTATGTACAAGAAAAGGGGAAGCTTATTTTCGAGTCTGCTATACCGCACAACAGACTAGACAACTACAATTGGTTCGAAGATGGTGCCATCGTTGAATGTATGTATATTACATGGGAAAGTCCTATGTGGTGGAAACCTCTAAAAAGAAGATATGATAAAACATACCCAAACAATCGACGAACCTTCTATAGAACTATAGTGAATATTCAAGAAGATATTCAACTCAAAGATTTTTTAGATTGTATATGAGCAAGTAATGTTCTGAAAATTTAGGTAGATCTTGCTGCGCAACAAACTCGTCGTTTTTGTAATACCATAGACCTTTATGTTTTGTAAAACTTACATAATGCCCTTTATTTTGATTACCCACGTGTATACCTGTGGCGATTAAATCGTATTCTAGATCTACTATCTTTATTTTTTCAATCGCATTTACTCTACTCTTTTTATCAAATGAAATCATTAGTATTTTAGGAAACTTTGAAAATACCATACGTGTTGTTGCCACATGATGAACAATACCTTTATCATCTTGAAAGTTCTCTATTGTATTCCATTTAAGACTATCATTTAACATTTGATTCATATCTGCGCAATGTGAATTTAGTATATGCATACTAAATATTTCTTCATTCGAAGAACGACCACCTGGCCATATAGTTTCTTGTATTTTATTTCCATAAAACCACTCTTTTATTATAGGTTGTGCAATTTCAAGTATATCTATGATACACATAACACAGTCTTGCATATCGTGTTGTTCGTTGTCATGGAACCTGGGAAACTTTTGCTGGAATAATTTGAAAAGTGATGTAATGTCAAGTGTTTTTATACTTTCATCTTTTGTCCAATAAAAATTAACAAGTTTCGAATAAAATTCTGTAAATTGACACCCACCCTTGTATTCATTATCTATAAAATGATTCGAAAGAACTGGAATTTGCAAAAGACATTGTAGTGAGCTATTGAAATAACATGTATTACTGAAGTTTTTAAACCCCTTCATTAAAGTTTATGAATAAAAAAGGCTTAAGTAAATGACGCATAATAAAAATGTAAGAAAAGATGAACATCGCAAACGTTACCAAAAAAGTTTTGCCCTTGTTCCAAGAACATAAAAATAAGGAAAATGTAGAAGTTGAGATGCGTCTCGGTAAATTCAATGGGAATATGTTTGACACGAATGTCTCCGAGGAAACTTTCAATCAGGTTATGTCGGGGTTGAGGAAATACAATAGATGGGAATCTGTCACAGAGAAAACGTACGACGTTTTTTACAACAACGAAAATAATGTACGTCTAACCGTAGACCAAGAAACCGAAGACCAAGTTCAAGTTCAAAAAGTAAATATCGTAAAAGAAGATTTCAAGCGATATAAAAATGCCCCATTAGATCTTCGTTTCAGTATTTCAAAAGAAACACCGATCGAAGGTGACTTCATTATGGATAGAAAAAGAACGAAAAACCGTGTCTCATTTTTGCGTAAGAATCTCAGCATAGATATGACGATTTCATCGGGTGATACAGAAGATATGGATTCTGAAAATGATACATGTTATCAGATTGAATTGGAAATCGTAAAGCTCGACTTGGTTTCCACGAGAGATGAACTATTCAACATAATTCACAAAATTAATGATTTATTTAATTTGTTGCCTAAGAGTAAATAATGATATATGTTTTATTATTAGTACTTGCATTTGTTTTTATGTTTGATACAAAAACAAATGTGAGTGAAATTGGTGGATCCTCTAACTTTTATCTAAGTGGTGGGATGTCACAAAAAAATTATGATAAAATAGAATCTATGGAAGATAAGCGTAAATTTATCTATCTAGAAGAAGAGTTCTTAGAACTTGAAAAACAAGCAGTAGCAAATTGTGTTGTGTTAACTAAACAAGCCATTTTCTTATCTAATAAAATAAAAGAAACATTTCCATACTTAAACTTTTCATACCATGGTTTACATCTTAAACAAATTGCGGAACCTACGAAAGTTATAAACACATACTTACTAGGTCAAGTAGGGTAATTAACGCTTTTTTATGCCCTTCACTTTCCATCCTTTGGTGATTATCTATGACATACATAATCAATTCATTGTCATATTCTTGCGAAGCATCGTTAAATTCAACTTCCAGTTTGGACGCCCCTTGAATTTTATCACGACCCTTGCGCAAATAATCACACGTGATATAAATAATACCATCTAAAAATTCTTCATTTGCCATTTCCAACCACGAATCTTTGGATGTACCCCAGGTTGTTGTGTCGGAGTTGACACGTACACCGTGTCCATATTTACTTTTACCAAGTTGCAGTCTTTGTAAAAGTAAACTTGTATGCGTTTTCATTATTCTAATATTAAATTGTTTTGAGTCTTTAACTCGGAAACAAAAATAAATATTTATAATCTTTTATATTTCTATTATAAATACCCGGTCTTACACCTCTTCCGTTAGATTTCAGTGCAAAAACACGGCCATATTTACCCACAATTTCTATACCAGCAGCTGGCTTAATTTCTTCTAAATCTCTAAAGTTATAACCACCACTTGATGTCGCTATATCATACCCTTCTTCAACGTATGACTTAAACACGGTCCCTCCATATGAAGCATCCCATGTCCACGCTGACCACGTTCTTTTTAACTTTGCATAGTAAGTACTACCATAAGTAACTCTATTGTTGTATCTCATAGTCCGCGCAAACCACAATTCATCATCATTGTATTCTTGTACACTTCCTTTTTTTAATTCTATAGTCGGTAGACCCTCAGATTTGGGAAACCAAAGAGCGGCAAGGTCACCTGAAAAAGCTATATCTTGATGTACGTCTGCAAATTCACCAACACCTTTAAACTTCATATAAACATTTTCATCATAAGTTCCAGAAAACTTTGCAGATCTTGGGTAAAATGGTAAGTTATGAACAGTGTCAAACTTTCCTAATGTGACACTGCTACCCGTGTAGTTTGTTTCACTGAAAAGCTCATATTTTGAATCGCATACCTTTTCACCACAAACCCCGTATTTAATATAATTATTATAATAGAGGCATGCCTGTCCACCTTCACCGGGGTATTTTTGTATTTTGTACACACTAGTTTCAACGGATTCACCTTTATCATTGCATACTTCCGAACACGTACGAACAAATCCAGCTTCACAATCTGGGCAGATTGTTGATTCACACGCTTGTGTACTACCTTCAATAGTTCGTGGGTATATATCAGGATCATAAAGACATGGTATACCCCCATTATCTGGTGCTTGCTTCAAAACATCTAACATGTATCTGCTTCTGTTAAGACCACATACCGGTGTGCATTGTGTATATTCCAATTGTGTTTTGCAGTTCTTTGGTTCATACGAAAACGTTGAAATTTCATCTCTGCGTCTTATGAATTTTCTATCAACACCAAAATTCATATCCAATTTTCTTTCGGCCATCAGATTGTCCGGAACCGGATCGTTTATGTAAAACCTTGCATAAAGTTCAGCTTTCACTACCGGTATGGAAAATTCAACAGTTAATATTTCATTGTTTCTTATGTCATATTCATAAAATTCATGGTAAATTATGTCGTCTTTATCAACGACCTGTATCACCCAGTTTTCTATGTAGTCTTCTGTGACACTTCCATTAGTCCAAGAAAATTTAAAATATATCTTGTCCATTACAATTAGTTTACATTTTATTTAACAATCTATAATCTTACAATCAACTTGTCTCGAATCACCGTAATCCGGGATCGGACATTGGCGCCCACCATTAGCACTTAATTTAGTGTGTCTGTACGTTTGATCTTGTTTACCCCAGCCACACGAAACTGTGCACGTACCTTCATTTTGCCATTCACTTTCACAGTTTACTGGTTCTGCGCTATGATTTGGAATAGAATTACCTGATAAAAATCTACCTACCTGGTCCCTGGTATTTATAGTTTTTTTTAATAACAAGTTTATATCAGAAGCGCTGTTTAAGTATACGTAAAGTTTACCGTAACTAAACTTGTAAGAATTTATATCCATAAATGTAATCCCGTCATTTAAATTAACAACCTTATATTTATAAATTGTTTCGTCTGGTTTTACTAACAAAAATATAAGCCTGCTATCCATGTCAACCAAATCATTCTTGGCCCATTTGATGTGTATTCGGTGTATTATATTAGACCAAACAGAAGCAGACATCTCTGCTATAATGGTACATTTTTATTCTGAAATGTTCCAACAAGAATTGCCTTGTTGTTGTTCATCTGTCATTTCTTTGTAAAGTTCTAAACTCATATCATCTAACAAAAATTTACCATATCCATCTGATCTTAAACCTATTCTTTTATATGAACGGTTATACGTATTATTTACATAAAAACTTGTTGCTTCATTTATTTCTACATTTTCAAAACTAGCTCGTGTTGCATCATTATTTATTGTCATGTATTTTTCACTCCCGTCAGCCAATTTAAAAATGATTGTACCGGGTACACTACCTTCTAGTATATTTACCTGACCTCCACCAAGTATAGTAGAAATACTAGACATGTTAGAGATAGTAAATGTAGGTGCTTTGGGGAGTGTGATATTTATATCAAGAGAACCGGGTACAATAATAGGAATCTCCTCGACAATGTTTTGTGAACTAATATCAACACCACCCCGTTCAATGACAACTTGATCAATAAAGTATATCTTATTAGATATCAATATATTTTCTTCGTTATAAAATTCAAATCTATTCCTTCCCATTATAGACACGGACGTATCAGGGTTCAAAGTATAAACACTTGTTAATATAGGATTAAGATACTCATATGTTTGAGTTGTGTCGTTTGGTAAAATATGTTTTATTTTTAGTTTATCTATGGGTCTGTCCATAGTAATTTCAAAGGCTATGTAAAAACCCCCATAAAAATCACTTAAATACAGTATACCATCTGTATCAAGTTCACGACGTTCAATAGACATTCTAAAAAAGGTGAAATCGGGTGTAGTCTTCTTGACTTCCTCCAAAAGATTGCCGTCTAAAATTGTAGAACCATCACCGGTTAAACGTAACTCACCCTGATCTCTGATATCGACATTTATGTCTATGTTATTATCAGTGTCTCGTTTGAAATATGAATATATCAACGAAAGTACAAAAATTAAAACAAGACTAGCAAAAATTATGACAAGTCCTCCGGTAGCACCAGACATCTAATAATAGTCTCGATTTTTTTTTTATTCATATATTTCAGAATGTCTCTTGATGATTTAGCAAAGAGAACACAATATGTTCTGATAGATTCAAACTTTGTCACAGGAACAAATAATACGTTCACTGTAGATTTGACTCTGAAATCTAACACACATATTGAAAATATTAACAAAGTCATAGGCTTAAAAATGGTGGATTTCTATATAACCCAGGTGGGTGACCATTCTACAACTACAAACTCGGATATAGCTAAATTTGTAGATATAATATGCCCAGAAATCCCAAAAGTTGCACAAATACTTGATGAACGCCATGGTCAAATTTTCGCAAGAGTGCCACTGGAAAGACATTTTGCTGGAACGTCTGATAATATCGTCAGAGACAAACAATGGAAATCTTTTGCTAGACCTACATCTCTTTTCAATCCGATATCAATAAAACAGTTATCTTTTGAATTATACGAATATCAAAGCGACAATGACTACAGACTATTACAACCAGATGCAACTTGGCATATGATATTAGAGGTGACAACTATAGACGTAAAAGAAAAGCCAAAAGATAAAAACGTGCAGTTATTACAAATTTTAGACAAGCTGTGCTCTAAAGTAGATAAGTTAAACGAAAATGTACAAAAACTTCCAGACAAAGAAAATTTGAAAAAACCTAAAAAGTATTCATTTGGAACTCTCGTTTTTATTCTCATGCTTATAGTCGGTGGATTTATTTGGTGGGTAAACAGCCCTGTTCCCGGGGGTCCACATCAATTTTAATTCAAAGCAGACATCTTTTTTCTTTTTACCGTGGATATTATACTTACCAATATTTGCGATTGGTTTGAAGTTTTTATCAAAGATGATATGTCTCATTTATTAAACATACACTGTACATTTAATAAATTACATTTAACTTAGGTTTTATATAGATATTTATTGTTCCGGAGCAGCTTCCGGGGTCGGGGTAGAAGAAGCCTTCTTAGTAGGTCGAGTCTTTTTGACTGGTGTGTCAGTCTTAGTAACACACGCACACTTACAGGTTCCAGCTTCACCCTTTTCACCCTTTTCGCCCCGGTCTCCCTTTTCACCACGGTCTCCCTTTTCACCGCGATCACCTTTGGGTCCCGGTTGGGTATTCCCACTATCTTCACCAACTTCATCGACGATTTTCAAAAGGAGATCGTAAAGTCGGGTCTTATCCATTCGTGGTCTGGAGAGTTCGTCTTTGATTTCTTTCTTGAGTCTGTCCATCCTAATATATATAAAGCTAAGATAATCTTTAAATGGAGATGATATTCGTAGGTCCAACTTTACTAAGTGGCATTGGGCAACACAATGCAAAATATAAACGTTTGTTCCCTGAATCAAAGTATTATGTCATAGGAGATAAAAACATACCCGAATGTGAACATGCTTTCCTTTTTACCATACCCATACAGTCGGCATTTGATTATATTCCATTCTTAAAGTCTAAAGCTAAGAAAGTATCCTGTATGACTGTATGTGAAACAGAGACAGTTCACGAAGACTATGGTAAATTATTTGATTTTTTTGATGCTATCTTGGTTCCAAGTGAATTTTGTAAACGGGTCTTTTCAAAGCAATTTCCAAACAAAGAGTTTAAGATTGTACATGCTCATATTCCACAAGAACCAAGACCATATGTATTTTATCATATAGGAAATATATTGGATCAAAGAAAAAATTTTAATAGTATATTAGAGGCTTTTATAAGGTTGCAATTACCAAATGCAAAGTTAATTGTCAAAGCAACATGTCAACAAGAGGTAAAAATCAACCTACCAAATGTGAGAGTCATTAATGGTCTTATAACAGATGATGAAATGGATGATATTCACAGAATGTCGGATTGTTATGTGAGTTTTTCGTCATCGGAAGGTGTTGGTATGGGTGCAATTGAAGCTTGTATTCGAGACAAGCCTGTGATTATTACAGATTATGGCGGGCCTCCGGAATACATAAAAACCCCATATTTGATAAAATGTGATAGACAGACTCTCAAAAATGATGATTTTTTATTTAAAAAGGGTATGGTTTGGGGTAAACCCAGTCTCGAACAACTCATGAACTACATGGCCGATGCATATAACAATCAAGTGAGGTACATGAATCATGAATATACTAAAAAGTTAGTTGGAAGTGAAAACATCTTACAAGAGTTCATCGTTAATGTAATTGGTAGCGAGAATGATAAGACCGATTAAGATAGTACCAGACATGATAGATTCTTGTTGGGCGATAATCATCATCACAAGGTCATCCACGACTTTGATACCTGTCGGCTTTTTAGCAATTTTAGGAATAAGAGTGCTGATAGTTAAATAAATCGCCATTGCTATTATAACAGGTCTAAGACTTTCCTGATCAAGAAACATTTATATTAGTCAGCTATTTTAATTTCGCCAAGTTGGTTTATAATGTCATCCATGCCCGGAACTGATTCTTCCTTTTTATTGTGTTTTCTACAAAAATTACCACAAACAGCCTTGAATGAACACATATTTCCAGACATTGTAATCGCCTTGCATGTTTTGTTTTTTGAAATCTGTTCTCTTGACATTTCTGGTGCTTTTTCCAACACAACAATCTTAGTTTGTTCTTTCTTTTGTTTTATATCTCTGTACCTCTGTTTAATTTTCCAAGTTGCATCCGCTAACTTGTAGCATTTATCATTTGGTGTTCTTAAACGATACATTTTAACCGCATCGTTTAAAAACACATTCCACGTTGCGTCACGAACTACTTGCATTTTATTTGTAATTTTACAAAACAATTTCTAACTTAGGTAATGAAGTTACACATAATTCAAAAATATGGCAAGAATCACCGCAACAATTGACAATGGAACATCGTACATTGGTGGATTAGTTCCTTGTGTCCACTTTGTTGTAAAAAATGTAGTTATAAAAAGACCCAAAATACGCATTATGGCCTCGAAGTGAACGTTGAGTTTCATTATTTAATTATATGTATTTTTTATTTTGCAGCGCCACCACCTACTTGGGCTAGATACATATCAACATCGCCGGCGAAGTCTGGTACCTTTTCAAGTGTTCTTCTCGTTACCATGTCCTGGACATTCATTATATGTTGTCTAAACTTACTAACATCTATACCCGTTAAACGGTGTATTTGTGCATCAGTAGCTATATCCATAAGAGCATACAAGTACGCAACGGCATAATTTGAATGCACGGTTGCCAATACAGGCGACCCGTCTTGTTGTGCTGTTATGGCGTATTGTGCACTTTGTTTAATAAGTCTATTTACACTGGTATTGAAAGATTTAGATCTATTTTGCATTATCAAAAACATAATAACAACAGCACCTATCAAATAAAGATAAGCCATTCTCTAATTATAGTTGTGAAAAAAAATCTATAAAATTATAAGCATGAAGATAAATTGGAAATCTACGTGTTACATTTGTTTAGCACCACTCGACCCTTATTACAGAGAAGCTATTGACTGGGAACTTCGGTTATTTGATAAATATTTACAAAATTCCAATTTATCATTTGAACTTAACAATACATATATAATTAATAATACATCTGTATGTAAATGTTGTTATATGAACGGCCCTATAAAATATAATCCACGTATAGATTCACTTCGGCAGATAGGGGCTATTAAACTTATTAGTCCAAAAACACACTCGATTACAAGGAATGAACTAAAAAATTGGATAAAAGATTTTTACAAAATTCTAGAAGAGAATAAACCTAAGTAAAGAAATGACTCCCTAAAAGTTAAAGAAAGATGGGTGAGAGCGTTCAAAAACTTACCCACATTGAACATGTCCTTAAGAGACCCGACTCCTATGTGGGTCCAGTGGAACTTGGGACAGAATCGTATTGGATTCTTTACAAGACTGACAACAAATTCAAGAAAAAGGATCTATCATACTCACCCGCTCTTCTCAAAATATTTGACGAAATACTCGTCAATGCCATTGATAGAAACTCAACACACCCCAAGCATGTTACAAACATCTCGGTTGAGGTAGACAAAGACGTGGGGTCTGTGACTATTGAGAATAATGGCCCTCTTGGTGGTATTGGTGTCAAGATGCATGAGAAGGAGGGGGTGTGGAATCCCGAACTCACTTTTGGACACCTACTGACAAGTACCAATTATGACGATAACAAGAAGCGAATCGTGGGTGGTCGCAACGGATATGGTGCCAAACTCACCAATATCTACTCTTCCGAGTTTTCAATCGTGATTAAGGATCACGAAGCCAAGAAGACCTATACACAGAAATGGACTGATAACATGACCAAGTGTCACGAACCAAAAATTACAAAACATTCTGGGGCGACGTCTTCGGTGTCCATCACTTTCATTCCAGATTGGAAGAGATTTGGCATGGCAAAGATGGATGCCTCAATCTACAAGATATTTGAGAAGAGAGTTTGGGACGCAAACATCTGTACGACACCCAACTGTAAAGTGAAGTTTCAAGGTGAAGCCCTATCCAAGACACCCTTTGAGGCCTATGCCAAGATGCACGAAGGTGTCACCAATGTGTGTTCAGTTACAACCGATCGTTGGTCAGTGTGTATTGGTCCCTCCGAGAATGGCCTCGAACAAGTATCATTTGTGAACGGTATCTCTACAACAAAGGGTGGAACTCACGTGGATCACGTGGCATCCTATGTTGCTGCGGGTGTCATCGAGGAGATGGCAAAGAAGATTAAGTTGAAGCCGCAACAGGTCAAGAATACATTCAATATCTTTGTAAAGGCAACCCTCGAGAACCCGACCTTCTCGAGTCAAGTCAAGTCTGAGTGTACCTCAAAGGCTCAGGACTTTGGAAGTAAGTTTGAACCACCGAAGACATTCATTAAGAATGCCCTCAAGACTGGTATTCAAGATGAACTCTTGGCACTCTCCAAGTTCAAGGAGATGAAGGAACTCTCAAAGTCTGATGGAACCCGTAAGTCCAAGATTACGGGTATTCCCAAGTTGGACGACGCGAACAAGGCTGGGACAGCACAATCTGGGAATTGTACTCTCATTGTGACGGAGGGGGATTCTGCGAAGACTCTCGCAGTCGCGGGTCTTTCTGTGGTTGGTCGCGATCACTATGGTGTCTTCCCCCTTCGTGGGAAGTGTAAAAATGTTCGGGATGCCTCTGTAGCGCAACTCACATCCAATCAAGAGTTTAATGATCTCAAGAAAATCTTGGGTCTCCAACAGGGTAAGGAATACACCAGTGTATCTGAACTTCGCTATGGACGTCTGATGATTATGACAGACGCCGATAATGACGGTTCACACATCAAGGGTCTCATTCTCAATATGATTCACTATTTCTGGCCAAGTTTACTCAAGTTGGGCTTTGTTGTCTCTATGGTGACACCAATCATCAAGGCTACGAAGGGTGCCACTGTGAAGTCGTTCTACACAGACTCCGCGTTCCGTACCTGGTACGGCAATGGACAAGCGGGGTGGAGAATTAAGTACTACAAGGGTTTGGGTACGTCAACGTCTGCCGAGGCTCGAGAGTATTTCAAGAAGATCCAAGATCTCACCGTCAAGTTTGATATGGATATTATGACAGATAAATCTATCGTTCTCGCATTTGACAAGAAGAAGGCGGATGACCGAAAGACTTGGCTCCTCGAGAGTACCGCGAAGGAGGCAAAGGACCTCGAGGTTTCCTACGGGTCAATCAAGAAGTTGGACATCACCAATTTCATCCATAAGGACTTGGTTAACTTCAGTCTGGCGGATCTCAAACGCTCTATTGCCCATATGGCAGATGGTCTCAAACCCTCACAACGCAAAGTGATGTTTGCGTGCTTTCATAAGAATCTCAAAGATGAAATGAAGGTGGCGCAATTGGCGGCATATGTTGCGGATAAGTCCTCCTACCATCACGGTGAGGTCTCCCTCGCAGATACTATTGTGAAGTTGGCGAATGACTATATGGGCTCAAACAACATCAACTTACTTCAGCCGTGTGGTCAGTTTGGTACTCGTCTTATGGGTGGTAAGGATGCGTCACAAACGCGTTACATCTTCACCAAGTTATCCAAGGAGACCCGCAAGATCTTTGATCCCCGTGATGACCCAATTCTCAATTACTTGGAAGATGATGGTCGTCGGATTGAACCAGACTTCTATATGCCAACGCTCCCCCTTGTGCTCGTGAATGGTACGGAGGGTATTGGAACTGGATTTAGTTGCTATGTACCACCCTTCAACCCCAAGGATATCAAGGATAATATCCAGAGAGTTCTTGATGGCAAGGCTATCGTACCTATGCGACCATGGTTTAGAGGTTTCAAGGGGATGGTTCACAAGGAGGAGGACACATGGATGATGGAAGGTGTTTGGAAGTGGTCAGGTACAAATATTGTAATCACCGAATTACCACCAGGACGATGGACACAAGATTACAAGGAATACTTGGATGGACTTGTTGAAAAGAAGTTGATTGGGGGGTTCACAAACAATTCCACAACCGAAGATGTTGATTTCGAAATATTTGGATACAACGGAAAGGATCTCGTGAAAGACCTCAAGTTAAGAAAGTCGTTCCATACATCCAACATGCACTTGTTCCACCCAGAGAAGGGTATTCATAAATACACGAGTCCCGAAGAAATTCTCAAAGACTTTGTAAAGCTTCGATCCGATCACTACATCAAAAGAAAGGAACACTTACTCAAAGTTCTCGAAACCAAAGCAACCATGTGCGGCTATAAATCTAAGTTTGTCACCATGGTCATCAACGGGGACATCGTAGTTTTCAAAAGAAAGAAGGATGATCTTGAGCGACAATTGGCTGGTATTTTCCCACGAATCAACAACAGTTTCGATTATCTTCTCAATATCAAGACCGTGCAATATACCGAAGAATGTGTCAAGGAACTCCTCAAAGAATCAAACCAAGCCAGGGATGAACTCGAAATTATGAAAAACACTAGTCATATTGATATGTGGAAAACGGATATTAAAAATATGTAAGCAATAGTAGATATGGGTGAGCCTTCCGGGGCACGCACCGCTGCCATCGTTGCTTTGAATGCACTTGGTAAACAAGATAGATATTTAATAAGTGAAAATTTAAATGATTCTTTATTTGATTACACCGAACGTCGCCATGCAGATTTTAGAAAATACCACAGGGTGACAAATGTCTCGAATCCAAACATTAAAAGTACATGGCCTTTTGGAGAAAAGATAAAGGTGACATTTAATCCTCAAAATATGGGTGATCTTTTGAGTAACATGTACGTTCGCATAAAGATACCCGCATTAACAGCCCCCCAAAACTATGCCGACCAACTTGGACGTCATTTGATAGAAAGTGTTGTCATGCGCGTTGACGAACTTGAAGTGGAAACATACTACGATGATTGGTCTATAATATATGACGAACTGTATTCAGAAATTACAGAAAAGATAGCAAATAGATATCTTTTAAATAGAGGTCTTCCGTATGATAGTTCAGATGGCGGTGCAGCCTTTGCAGAATATGAGTCTGAATTGGTAATACCTTTGCATTTCTTTTTTTCTAGAAAGTATGCTAGTGACGATTACTCTTCGAATAAACCCAATAGACCTTACTTTCCTTTATGTGCGATTTACAAACAAAAACTCGAGTTTGAGTTCAATTTCCATAAACAAAGCTTTTTTACAGACTCTCCCAATTCTATATCTCTCACAAACTTTGAAATAGTAACTGAAGAGATAACCATTCCCGCAAATGAACGCATGTATTTTATGAAAGAGAAGCAAATGTTAATTACAGATGTAGTAAAAAGACATCCCAGTACCGTGACAGAAGTTGGAAAGCATGCGATAAAAAACAATATAGTCGCAAACATACCAGTAAAATGTATTCATTGGTTTTTTAGAAATTCGTTGTTTGAAAATGAGGACGTAATTAAAGAACCAAGTGAGACGGAAGAAGGTAAGTTTTACATTCACAATCGTTTTAATTTTTCATCAAACGTAAACTTTGATCAAACATATACATTCTTCTCGCCAGTCATGTATGATGCAAAGTTTCATATAAATGGAAATAGGTTGCCAAATTTAACATCTACAAATCATTCATTTTACAAATATCTGGTTCCATTTCAAAAAAGATTGTCGAGACCTATAAGAAATATTTATACATATTCCTTTTCGATGAATCCCATGAACATAGAACCCTCGGGTAGTTTAGATTTTAGTAACATACAGTCAGAAAAGACGAACATTGATATCCAATTGGAGCCAATTTTGACTGAAAGTTATACATTACATATGTACTGTACAGGGTATCAAACATTTACGTTTGAAAATGGATTTATGCAACTTGCTTATTGAACAATCTCGTTTTGTTATCACTGATATAGTCAAGGATGTCATTTTTTATACACCACTTAATGAAATTTAATTGTGCCAAGGTTGTTTGAATTTGTTCATTTGAACCTGGAATGGTATACTCAAATTTATCTGATCTGCAAAATGGATCAAATAATTTTTTACTGTACCCATCTAAAGATGATTTGTAAGCACAATGAACTAAAAATTGTTTACCATCACTCGTTGTATAAGACACATTGTTTTTCTTAGAATAATTCGTGATAAACCATTCAATATTTCTAAGAGAGATACCACTCTTTTTGTCTAGTATATTCTTTAATATTGTTCTATTCTTTTCTTCATTGTAAAAATTATTTATTGATGTTAGTAGAATATCTGTTTTACTCATTACATAGCATGGTACTTAAATCTCTAAGTCTCTTTGAGCCAATTTCGCAGCCCGGGCATCCGGCTGTATAACCCTCCGAAAGACTGTGTGTATGTGTGTTACTTCTTTTAATCTCAACTGGTTCTATTTTTTTACTTTGGTGTAAGTGGTTTGCACAATACCCATCAAATTTACCCTTACGAGTGCATCGTTTACCATCGAGTTTAATACCTTTACAAATCATATCATTTGTATTTTTACCTACATGTGTGGGTAAATCACGAACTAAAAGTTCTATAGAAATTCCGTGAATTTTTGAAATCTTTTCTATGTATGTATTTATCTCCGCTTGAAAACGCCTATTTACCTCTTCATCTATCATGCGGGATATATCATCGTTAAGACTCATGACTTGATAATATTACTCTCGTAGTTTTTAAATAACTCTTCAACAGATTGACCCTTTTCATTTTCTTTTATAGCGATTTTAAGCCTCTCTTTCAATTCCGTGACCTTTCCAGATGAATCAAGACCCATTTTTTTACATTCTTCGATAAGTTGATCCTTCTTCATGGTACTCAATGAAAGCCCCTTTTCTTTTTTCTTTGGTGGTGGTTTGTGTTGAGCTATGATTTCGCCAAAAATTTCCTGTTTGACGTTATCAAAAAGTGGTTCCAATAGATCGCACACAGGAGTCAAAAATTTATTTACAAAGTAATAATGATAATCGATCGGGAGATCGTTTTCCTCTACATATTTTGGATCTTCGCTTTTTTCGTACGCCTTTGCTTTGGAATCTTCAGTTTTTGTGAGAAGATACTGAACTCGGTCTCCAGATTGTGGTTCAGAGCCAGGTTTACGTTGACGCATTTTGTTAAAAACTTGTACATGCGCCATGCTCACATCTTCACTTAAATATCTACCCAGTTTATCGTCATATTTAGTGATAGAAACAGGCTTTCCATTTATTTTATAACTATCGGCGAGTGTTTGGCTTAGAAGAAGTTCGGTGTTTGTAACGTCACCGGTAAGGAGTTCGAGAGCTCTTTCTCTTGCCAAATCAATCGCCGGTTCTTTGTCGTCGCTATTCAAAACTACATCTAACAGTTCTTTACAAACACGCCGAACGTGGGGTGTGTTATCCCGTCGAACAAGCTGTAGTCCCTTTACATCAATGTAGTCCATATGCATTTTTTCGTCTTTGTCCTTTGTCCATAATTTAGCGGCGTAACGTTTCTTACTATAGAGAAAATAAGGATAATAAACCTTTTCAAGTTCCAAATTATTAGGCTTCTTGAAGAGAGCTGAACACTCTTCTGCCGCCCTTTCGCCGATTTCCCAGCTATAGGCAATAGCTTCTTCACCTGTTCGACCCCCTACATCAAACTCAACCATGACTGAATCAGTATCACCATATCTTACTTTAGATCCAGGAAAATGTTTTTCAACATAATTCTTCGTCTCTTCAATCATCGAACGACCTTTAGAAGTCGTGGTAGAGGCAATAGGAACACAGGGGAGGATACCTTTACCGGCACCAGTAAAACCGTAAACTGAGTTCATGGAAATTTTATAGGCGAGTTGCTTACCGTTATAGACCTCTTTCATAAACCCAGTTGCTACAGCCATGTCCTTTTTGGCTTGCTTACGGAACTGTTTCAATTCGAGAAGAATCGCAGGTAAAAGACTTGGAACATCTTGGGCAAACTTATATGTTCGATCGGCAATCTTGAAAGTTTCATATGTAATTCCAGGAATCGCCCCATACCTCTTTTCATCCATAACGTACGAAGAATAACACAAGTTATGCGCCATCATAATAGATGGGTACAGGGATTCAAAATCTAGAGCCGTAATTGGTGCGTAGTATGCACCCTTTTGTGCTTCAAGAACGGTTGCCCCTTCGTATGGTTCTTGTGGAATCGCCCCATAGCGAATAGTTGGAACCATGAAACCAAGCTCTCGTGCTTTTTTAGTAAGCTGCGAAAACACCTTAATCTGCTGTCCTCGTTCAACCAAAAAAGATGCAGGCACCCATGTAGCTTTCGCCATTTCTACCAAATTTAAAAGTGTACACAATTTCTTCATAAGCCTGTGTGGGAGTAGTGTATCCTTAATACAATATTCTGCAACCTCTCTTAATTTAATCGGATCTTCTTCAATAAATCGAGCGAACATCTCCTTTGCGGGCATGTCAATTTTTTGATCACCAAGGTACAGTGTGGAAACGTTGTTTAGGGAATACGAATCTAGTTTATATCCTTTCTTCACTTCATGGAATAAATCAAAAACAAAACGACCAGGCATTGGTAATAACTTGAGCAAATTATCACCCAAAGCACTCGAACTCAATTTTTTAATCATGAGATCGGATGGTCTATCTTTCAACTTACCCAGGTTGAAGAAATTGGGGTTACAACCTGCTACATAAGCGCGTTTGAATATATACTCAAGATCAAATCCAAAAATGTTCCATCCAGTTAAAATATCGACATCATTCTTTTGTATGTATTTTTGAAAAGCTTCAAGCATCTCCTTCTCAGTGTCATAACTTTTGATGTTACACCCCTCAAGATTGGGATCAGTCTTTTTAAAACAAAGGCACGTCTTATCATACGGTTCATCGCTCCCAAATTTACACAATGTAATCGCAATTTGGAAACACGCATCACCGGTTACATCTGCATCAGGAAACTTACCAGTCGAACTGTTACATTCAATATCAAACGAGGCGACTACAAAAGGTGCAATATCATCTCTCGCAACCGGTTTCAGAGTCGTCCAATCGTTACAAAATAAATCAATATCTACATTTGAAATGTTTGTATTTATACATTTTTCACCAGTTTCAAGCCAGCCGGTTGATTGAATTCCGGTTCGATGCATCAGGCGCAACATTGGATCAATGTTAGATTCAAAAACTTTCACTTTAAAAGGCCCCGAAGAAAGTTCCAAGGGTTTCTTCAAAAATGAATCAACTCGACGCCTCGCCTGAAGAGACACAAAGTCAAGCTTCATGAATGGAAATTGTTGATTGTTTTGAAATCCCCAGACATCCTTTGACTTTGTTACAGAATAACAGAGTAAAGAATCTGGACACTTTCTATCTATGATGTCATAAATCTCGCGGATTGTTTGTTGTGAAACTTTTCCCGGAAGCTTTACAAAAAAATACGGGGTGAATGCAGTCGTGACAGACACGGATTTGCCATCCTCGGTTTTGCCAAAAATAGTAATCAGGTGCTCGTCATTTTCCTCAGTATCTCGGGCTTCCCAAGTAAGTGCTTGGAAGGCTACCATTGTGTTATCATCGAGCCAAAATTTTAATATACTTTTAATATAAATGTCAGCAGCTTTGATTGATCTTGTGTCGAAGGGTGCCCAGGATGTGTATATCACAGGTGAACCCCAGGTCAGTTTTTTTCGTCAAAATTACAAACGTCACACAAACTTTTCCATGAAACCGGAACGCATGGACTACATTGGTACCTTTGGTTCCAACAATGAAATTACAATTCCCGTTCGTTCGAAGGGTGATTTGATGAGTTACATCTGGATAGAAGCTCCCAACATTTCCAATGTTATGTCCAACAACGACGGTCTTTTCTCAGCGGATGCTTCTAGTCCGACCGAAATCAGCTTATGGATCGGTGGCCAAAAGGTTTGTCAAATGGACTCTTTGTTTATCCAAGGTGTCTACAATCCACTCTACAGAGATGGATCTTCTAAGGCTTCGTGCACTGTTTCTACAAACATTGTGAAAGGTAACGCACTTGGTATGGGTACAAATACTGGAAGTGATTACTTCGTGTTGCCGTTCTTCTTCAGTGAAGATTGGACAAAGTGCTTACCGTTAGTGGCTCTCCAGTACCACGACGTTGAAATTAAAATTAAGTGTCGTGATGGTCTCTACACAGGTATGAGCACACCGCCGTCTCCGAAGATCTATGGTAACTACATCTATTTGGATACCGATGAGCGTAAGTTCTTCACGGATGTGGACCATGAAATTCTCATTACACAAACACAATATCAACCGATCAACCCGACCGATACTGATATTGATTTGAGCTACTTCAACCACCCAGTCAAGGGTATTCACTTGGTTTCTGGTAACGCTACAGGAGCTAACTGGGATGAACAGTTTAAGTTTAATAATTCGAGTCTTTACATCAATGGTGTGACCTTGTTTGAAGATACAACGAGCACTTACCACCACAACGTGGTTCACGAAATGCATTGCACAGACCTTCCGGACGATGTTCTTCGTGATTTACCGACGTTCACGTGGCCGTTCTGCTTAACACTCAGTAAGCAACAACCGACAGGTTCGATCAATTTTTCCAGAATTGACACTGCCAAGTTAGTTCTCGATGCACCGACGGGTGGTAACACACTTCATCGTATTTATGGTGTGAACTACAACATTCTCCGTATCAAGAACGGTATGGCTGGGGTTGCGTTTGGGAACTAATTTCGATGTCCACGGGTGGGGCATCTAATATTTCGACTTCGTATTTTTCGTTATTTGATTTAGATATTGCAGCTACACGACATATCTTTGCTGTTACTACAGGTCCGTGTCTATCTGTCACTATAACAGGTGGGCAAACTAAAACTAAAGACATATTTCTTATATATGATTTATATTTAAAAATATCAATAATATATAAGATTAGGATGGATCTCGTTCCTATCAAACTTATCAAAAATAAGGATATTCGTAACCACCTCTTGAGAGTCAAAGGTGAGAATGCCGAAATTGACACATCTGACTACATTGAGCGTAAAATGAATACAAACCTCGCGGCGAGATATCTCATGGCTATTGAAGATGCCTCGGAAATGGCTAAGCAACTCATCCAGAGACCTGGCGTCTTTGAACAAATCGCGAAAGACATCAAGAAGGAAGCTGACTATGATTTCAAGTTTAAGTGTCGCAGAACATCCAATATGACTAAACCTGCAAAAAATCGTAAGGGTGCCGAGTATCTTCATATCTCACACACCTATGAGAGTGGTGATGGTCACTACGCACTCGCAAAAGTGAATCACAACAAGAAGGAAATCACGTTGTTCAATTCAATGGGTGCGGGTCAGTCAGATTTCAGAAATGAACTTCGTACAGTCTACGGAAATACCTACACATTAAGAAACAAAAACTCTTCCTTCCAACCGACGGGTGGATTTGTGACCACGAACACAGAAAATTACAAACAACTTCTTAACAACGTAAGTGTTAATATTCGGAACAAGAAATTTCTTGAAAGGTCTTTTGAGATTTCACAATATGACGAGTTGTCACAACATCACTTTTGCTACATTGAAGCTTTTATTGCTATGATGCAGGATACATTGGGAACACCCATCGGTCCAAAGGATCCAAGAGATCGCCTCGAATTTGTGAAGAAGGTTGTGTGGGGACTTCTACATAAATATACTCCACCATCAAATAGAACTTCACTCAAATGGAAATACTTTGTGACGAACTTTCGATACTTTCTTAGAATTACGAATACAAATGGTCAAAGATTTAGATTGAATCATGTGGCTCAAGTTCCTAAAGATGTTGAAAAAGTTAAAAGAACTGTGATGAAACTTAAAGTCCCAAAGGGTATCAATAGTTCTTGGTCACTCACACAAATTATGAATTGGGCAGGAAGTAAAATGTGAGCTTATAATAAATGTTTCCAGCCCTGATTGTCGGAACTCTCGCGGCTGCTGCGACTTACACATTTTTGGGGGTAAACCTCGTGAGTGCCGATAAGGCTAAGGCGATGATTCGTTCAGGAAAAATAAAGAAGGTCATCGATGTTCGCACAATGGCAGAATACAGAGCTGGCCACTATCGGGGTGCTCTCCACATTCCGGTGAATAAGATTAACAAGAAGACTACCACAGAACTTCCAAAGAAGGGACTACTCGTTTACTGCAATACTGGGCAACGGGCCAGATTTGCGGCAGAGAAACTTATTGAATTAGGTTTTGAAGATGTTTATTACATTGCTGGTCACTACTCTACGCTACAGTGAGACCTTGGATGACCTCATTCGTCTTTTCATACATTCGCTTCGCATAGAACTTCTCATCCTTGACTTGTTCCCAAATCGTCAATCGATACTCCAAGAAATCTAAGAATCTCTCAGGGTCTCGTTTGGACTTGTAACGAACCTTTTCACCCTTCATAGCCTTTTCCATCGCAGCAAGCTTGGCTTCAAACATACGCTTCTGCATAGCCTCGGGGGTTTCACGGGAAAGTGCTTCATCAGCCTTCTTGAGAGACATTTTTATGTTATATAATCATAGTATCTTTATGTTTGTAACAGTGAGTATAATTGCAATCGTAACTTTAATTCCAATTGTACTCGTGTGTATATCGAGAGATGTCGCAGTCTAAGACGATTATTTCAGCTTGACACCCAAAATTCTCCGCAGCTTCTGAAGAATTTGATTGTCTGGAATGGCCTTTCCAGATTCATATGAATTGATGACATTTGCCGGAACGCCAATGGCGACGGCAAGATCCTTTTGTGTTTTGAAACCCTTACCAATCCGAGCCTGTTGAATTGTTTTGGCAAGGGAAATGCTTACCTTTTCATGCGTTCCCAATTCTGTACTATCCAGCTTTTGTTCCTTTGTTACTTCTCTATGGGGGACATTGACAGTTGTTCTCTTACCCAACGTTCCCTTCCCATGAATTATAACCGAATTCCAATCCTGGTGTTCCATTTATATTATCATCGCCTAAAAACTTTAAGGCTTTGTTACGACGGTTGGTTACTGTGTTTACACTCACCCCCAATTCTATCGCCAATGTTTGCCGTAATAGTTTTCGAGTATATATTGCGAGGTTTCGTCTAGCCCATAGAGAATGTTTTCTTTTTCTATATACGAAGGTATCTCATAACATTGGAGTTCTTCGTATATAGGTGTTCTACTCATATAATTTCTGCACGACCAATAAATACACGGATACGCATACGTTGTGAACTTAAATCCAAGCTCCGGTTTGAATCTTTTGGTTGCATGAACAAGTGCATGGAATCCTATACTATTCATATCCTTTCGTGAATGTATACCACGATACTTTGGAAATGTTTTATAATATACATTGTTTGAAATTTTATACGCAAGGTTGATATGGTTCGATATTAGTTCTTTTCTATAAAGATTCATCTTAGTACATTAACAACTCTATTTTTTAACCGGCCCTAAAACAACTTCGGGTGTAAGATACTTTTTTAAAACATTGGGTGGGTGGAGCATATCAAATTCTTCGGTTGCATCTTTTCCGGCAAATAACATAATTGCCTTCTTCCCACCCGGGTGATCTGGTAAAAACTTTGTGAGGTCGTACACAATATCTCTTATAATAACCCAACAGTCTTGTTCGTTATTATGTTTAGCTATTTCATCGAGTGTAAATTCTTTTGGGTTTACGTGGTCGTTTAATACCTTTACTCTATTTGTTACTTTATCCATACTCATGTGTTGCGTCTATTTTTTAATAGTCTATCAAGTCTTTCTTTTTCTTTGTTTGGAAAAATTGTAAGTTGCATGACTTCTCCATCAAGATATACCTGACCATGGTTTTTTAATCTTTCATGTTTTAATACTTGCTCAGTTCTAACAAGATTTACACGCATCATTTTCATGTGTGAAGGTTTGCTGTGATGCACTGCGAGTAAAGCGGCATCTCTTTTAGTTTCTTTTGGAATTGTGTTTTCTTCGTAACAAATGACTACATGTGATCCAGGACCACCATCAATATGCATCCACCACTCGTTGGGGTAGCTGGAAAATGTTAAGTCGTCATTCTCTTTGGCATTCTGACCAACTTTAATTTGAATACCATCTAATGACTTGTACGTGTACATTTAATTTTAGATACAATTTTTCTTTTATATGATTAAAAATGATCTATCTGTAGTTTGTTCTATTTTGGTAAAGCTGATGTCTTTAATTTTTAAAATCATATTCATTACATTCGAAGAAGAAATCGTCATGCATGGTTCAATAAATATCTTTTTATTGTTCTCGACGATTAATGGACCAGGATTACCGACAGTAGATAACAAAAAATTGTACATTATAAAATATCTTAAAATATTTGCTTTATTTAACTTAATTTCGATGCTTAGAAAATACCTAAGTTATATTTATAAAGTGATATTCTGTATGAAGATGGATTACAATAGATTACTAAAAATTATAGAAGAGGGTGATATCAGAGGTCTTCGTGAGAGTGAAAAGGAATTAGCTATGTACATAGATTATGAGATGCGAACCGAATCTAGTCCAGATTACGGAGAAGACATGTATCTAATATACCACTTAACAAAATATCCAGAGTGTGTGATAGGTCTTCGTATGTTTGAAATTTTTAGATGGGTGTGTAGAAACGAATCACATTACCATTGGTACGAAGTCATGCGAAAAATGGCATATCCAGCACTATGTGGTGCTTTAAAAAGTAAAAACATAAAAATACTCGATCATTTAATTTGTCATTTAGATGAATCAGAAGTTTATAAGAACCTACCGGAAGACGAAAATGATCCGATTAATAAATGGTATGACGAAAAGTTTATTACCTAAGTGGTATATGAATTTCACAAAAAATAACTTCTAAAATGAATATCTCCAAAGCTATTCAACGCGGTGACCTTGAGGCTCTTAGAGCCAACGAACACGAAATTGTACAAGATGTGAATGACATGTTAGAACAATCTAGCATCGTATGGGAAAATTACATTACCTATTGGATGGCGTCACACCACGATCACGAAGTTGCCGTCGATATGTTCAAGGTATTTTTGAACACCTGCAAAACTGCTTTCAAACAAGACAAGTATGAAGAAGTGGTTAGTCTTTACGCACACCCAACTATGATTGGCGCTATGGCCACGAAAAACTTAGAAATTTTAGACTTGCTCAAAGGTTACATCAAAGAAGATGATTTAGAGGAAGAGATGATAACGCAACACGGAGAAACTTTTCTTAGTTTATAATAAGTATGGCGAAGCTTGCGGATCTTGTCCATATTGCCAACAATGCCAAGACCAACGCTCAGAAGAACGCAGTCGGCGAACAGGTAAAGAAATTATTGCGCGGGAAGAAGGCCTGTGACCCGAGTGAACTTTTTTCAAACGTAGATCTTCGTATAGAAAAGGGCAAGAACCTCAGAAAGATTGGTGAGGGAGTCTATGGCGCCGTGTTTTATGGATGCCTCGAAGATAAATGTAAGACAAAAATTGCTATGAAAGTTACTGTTGAACCCACTGCTAAGATGGAATTTCGTATTGCGGAAAAGTTGAAGGGTATGGGTGTACCGCGTGTGTATCACTTTAAGAACTGTGGTCCCAATGATGTTCTTTATTTTGAATATGTTAAAGGTGAAACTCTTCAACAGTGGATGAAGAAGCCGCAAACAGACGAAGCTTATCGCTCTCTAATTTCACAACTTGTCAGGAACTTGAAGAGAATTCATGAAAAGTATCCAAAGTTTAGACATCATGATCTTCACTGGAACAATATCATTGTGACGGAAGGTAACAAACCAACTATCATTGATTTTGGTCTTTCGACGATTGAAGGTATTAGAAACCCGAATGTCACCAGCGGTGATTACAAAAATAATGGTATTTACACAAGATCACATTACATGTATGATGCGCATTACATTCTCAACATCATTCGTCGCGCTACAAATAAACGTCAAGTAAAAAAATTTGTAAGAGATTTATTTCCAAATAAATATCTTGTGAAAAAATCGAATGTGGTTAATTTGGGACGTCTCCGTGTTGTGGAACACACGGGTCTCCCTACATATAACGATATCTTGAAGCACTCATTCCTTCAACCAAAGAAAAAAGTTGATAATGTTATTCGAAAAATTTTACCAAAGAAGCCTGCGATCCCTATTAAAAAGACTGTGGTGTCGCAAGCACCTAAAAAATTGGGTACCGGTAGTGCTATTAGCCGTGCCAAAGCTATCCTCGAAAAAGAGGCTGCTAAAAAGAAAGCCCCACCAAAGAGACCTCAAATAAAAAAAATGTAAATATATAGTATAAAAATGTGGCAAATTATTCTTTTGTTGATTATCGATATCATGATATTACTCAAGACCGGTTCCGGCAACAAATCTAAAAAGGTTGCGAAGACCGGCAAAGAGTGGACTGTTTATGGGACCATGGGTTGTGGATGGACTCGTAAACAGATAGATTACATGAAAGAAAAGAAAATTCCTCATGTTTTCATGGACTGTTCTAAGGGTGAATGTGAAAAGGACGTCAAGGCATACCCGACACTAGTTTCTCCAGATGGAGAAAAGAATGTTGGTTACAAGGAAGTCTAACATCCACACTGACGGATAACAGAGATAGAAAGAGACAAGATGAACGCATCGAGCATGGAGTTAATCGGCTTCAAAACCGTAACGTGCTTGACAAGCGAGCGGTTCCACAAGTATCGAAGGACAAAAGTGGAAATCAAGATCGACAGAACAAACAAAAGAATTTCTGTCAACATGTCGGAAGTGTTTCTAGACTTGACAACGTCTCTGAGCATTTTTAGTATATAGAAATATTTTTTCTCGGGATACTATAAGAATGCCTTTACCCCTGAGTGGCTCTGAAAGAAAATTTACTAACATGCGCTGGGGTACGTCTACTGGTATTAACAATAATAACTGTTATGCTTATGCGGTAGGGGATTATGAAGCTTATAGATGGCAAAAGTCAATCCCTGGTGACCGCTCTGGTCTTTCCAACCGAGGGCATAGTTATACACATTGCAAAGGTCTACCAAAACGAGTTATATCTGATAATCCCAAAAAGGTATATTTGGCCAAGGCAAATGAGAAATGTAAAAAGGGTTACTATAAAGTAATGATGTTTGTCTCGCCTGGTAGACCAACAAATTACATAAGACAAGGAGACTTTCACTTTTATGTTCAACACGGGGTTGTTGAGTATAGGATAAAACCCAGAGATACTATAAAATTGGTTGCAAAGTTTTTCAAGGTTCCCGAGTCTAGAGTTAAAAATGCGGGAAAATTTCAAGTCGGAAAGCGAATAATATTCAAGGCTAATATTTTCAGTCACAAGCGGGGCTGGGCCACCGGTCCACTTCTCACTGATGCGAAAGGTAAGGTTATACACGATCCACGTAAGGCGTCTAGAAACTATCCGGGCTTGAACTACGAAAAATACTGTAGTTCATTCTGTGTTAAGGATAGAGGGATCAAAGTCGGAAAGACTCATCCGAAGGTCGGATAGTATACTATTTAAGTCTTCTGTATCATTTACGTTAAAGTTAATATCAAACATATCTATTATGTTGAAAATATCATCTTCGTTTGTCATTGACAATGTATTCGACGTCGCTTCATAATTATTTTGTATAGTTACAATTATATTAAAATTAGAGGCGTCAAAAATCTTTCTACATAATGGACATGTATTATGACCCTTGCTTTTCCATTCATCTAGGCATGATGAATGGAAAACATGACCACACCTTATCGGTGGATTGTTCCTAGTCTGTCTCACTTCATTGAGACATATGGAACATGTTGACATTATAGATTATATAACTAATCTTTTTTTGGGAATTTTGCGTGTTTAGTAAATGTTTCTTGTATCGATAAGAGGCTTGTCGCACACGTTGCACGGAGCTCCTCGATCTTGTGTAGATTGTAACTGTTCAATAAGTTCCGGGCCAGTCTTTTGAAGAAGTTGGCGGTAAGAGTAGTTATCTTCCAACTTGATTCCCTGATTGTACATAATGTAGTTGTTTAAAAGCTGAGAGGACGAGCTGAGAGTGAAGCAGCGACCGTCGGCCATACCAAGTCTCTGAGACATTTTGTTTAATATTAGATCAGAAATTAATTTTTCTATTAGTGATTGTTTTTGTCCAAGAATTATATCCAAGACCCTTTACATATTCAACAAAGTCATCTGACTTATACCCAAGGAAAACATTGAACACATCCGTTTCTGTAGTTGGTGAGACACGAATGGCCAAATCTTCGTTGATGTGTTGATTTATGATGTTATATGCAAAAGCAATCTCTTTTAAAGTTTCGGCTCCTGTGATAATAATTTTACCTGTGCTGAAAATACTTGTTGTGATCTCTTTCATATCATCTGCAGGTTTAAATTTGATTTTGACAGCCGAATATCTGTCCGGTTCAAAAGAAACCTTGAAAACATCACCTGCAGATTCAAAGTGTGAAGTCACGCGCATAAGGTTGAGATTGTAGTTCAAACTAAAGTTTGAGTTTATCATAACAACCCTGAAAGAATCCACGGGTATTTCTTCGTCAAAACCAAGATACTTTTTGAAAATGTAACTCAATTGCTTGATAATTCTTTTGCAGTCATACAAATCCGAACATCCAGCAACTTGAATACTCCCATTGGGGAATACCTTTATAGACTTTGTACTATATACATCATTGTAAGACAAAGTAACTTGATTATAGAAAGAAGTTGGTTTAAGTTTCCATTCAAAAAAACGGTCTCTGTTACCATTTTCCTTCACAACTTTAATGACTTTACCATCATCAAAAACACTTCTCAACTTTTGTACGTCAATCGTTCTAGAAAAACTAGAGATCATTGTGATAGTTGTAATCTTTATCCATGATGGTCTAAGACTTTCCTCAATACCGTTGCGAAATTCATTAATTGTGAGTAAATAAGAGAATGTATTGTTCGCTATAGACGAATATTTCATGGACGTAATGTGGGTCTTTTTTTAACTTATCTTTAACAACAAATGGGTCTAACTTAGGTAGTCAATTAGAGAAATCAATCACATTTAAAACATATGGTGACATCCATTTTTAGCTCTGCGAAGTACATAAACGACGTCGAAGATAACTATGATTTCGTGCAAATTGAATACGTGCGATATGTTCCGGAAAAGAGAGAATATGAGACGTTTGTGGATAATTTCTGTACCGTTCCATTGTGTGACTGGGTAGAACTTACGTCAAATAACCGAAATCTTCCATACGAAAACTTTTTAAACTCCATGGTGGCAAAAAGTACAGAAATTTACCAACGTTTGTGTTGCTTGATTGTAGAAAATATAAACATGGGCAGTCCATCAAATAAACAACTCATGCGTACAGTTCATTCTCTTAAAATTATAGATCCAAGCTTTGAACCACCGTATTTCAATGTGAAATCAGAGTGGCAACGTGAATTAATGAAAAGAATGTGTAAAGATACATTGCCTGATGCGATTGAATCGTGTATCAGTTGCAGACGTCTTGAAAAACTTTTTAACGTGTTAAAGTTAATAGAATCAGAGCTAATATAAGTCCTAAAACTACAACATACATGTTAGTATACTTGTAAATGACAGCATTTTCATACATTTGAGATACATTAACCTTCTTGGGTAAAGCAGTTTCGCCTTTATCGATATTTCTTTTAGGATGAAGGATCTTGTCCTTGGGTACACCCTTACAACCACCCATGCACAAATCACCCGTTCTATCACCCGCTGTAATACCGTAATCACATATAGGACTCGTGTTTCCACCAAAAGAGTCCTTTTCTTGCCTTCCGTATTCATCGACAAAGTCTGCAAAATCAGAAGACTTTCTTAAAGAACCAGGTAAAGAGAAATCACGTGTGACATAAGGATTTATGTCATTTATCGTGTTTTTGTCATCAAGCATAAATGAACTCATTTACTTATAATTTAGATTATATTTCTTCTGAGAAACTTTATTTATATGCTCAGACCACATAGTATCTAGATCTACATCGAGCATGTGAGCTAATTGAAATAAATAACTGAATACGTCACCCATCTCCATCATGACGTCTGTACCTCTTTCCTTTTTTAGACCCGTCTTTTTAAAAGTTTTTTTGTATTGTCGAATAGCGGATGCGAGTTCGCCGACCTCTTCTGTAAGGAGAAGCCATACGGTATCCACCGCAGCTTTATCCCATCCCTTAGAGCGGCACACTTTCTCCGTTTCTGTCTTGTAATAATTCAAGGTCGTCATCTTACATTAGCATATCTCCAAAACTTTAATTAATACCAATCTTACCAATAGCCGAGTCCAATTTGTTACCAAAAGTACTGGTATTAACCGGGCGGTCAATCGGCATACTCAGGGTGTCTATATCGCGAACATAAGAAACATATTGGGACACACCCGTTTTAATTTGCGAAAGAGCAGTCTTCATGACCATTTCGTTCATGAACTTGACTTGCGCGTTCACATTTTTGTAATGTTCGGAAGCGTTGTTGATAAAAACAACCCGCATGATGGCGAAGATGTCGTCTTTATTTTGATAATCGATAGATATACCCGTTTCATTTTTGAATTGTTGACGAATCGCACGCTGAATCAGGTTGGTGTTGAATTCGGAAAAGAACAAGGTGTTCAGGGGAGTTTGACATTGCTTGATAGAATTGAGGTGGAGACTGTCACTCATTTAGTATAACCTCCGAAAAAAAAACTATCTGTAAATACTAAATGTTAAACGCCGCTGACTTCGAAACGGTATACGCCGAAAAATCGACCAACAAAGAAAAGCGCCCGCCGACGACAATGATCGGATCTTATCCTCCTGTATCCAAGGCTGGTGAACATGGTTTATACAACGTGAACACATATCTCCTCCAAGCCGACCGCAAGTTTGAAACACTTGGTCCGGCTACGGTCAGGAGTGAACAAATAAACAGCCTTTTGAAGTAAATGGTTTAAAAATATTTCATGTTAATTACTTATAGTGAAGGATGAGAGTAACTAAGCGTTCCGGTCATGTTGAAGACATGCGTTTCGATAAGGTCACCAACAGGATCAAAGCATTGACATATGAACTTTCGGAAAATATTGATTCTTCGAAAGTTTCACAGCAGGTTTTTTCGTCATTATACGACGGAATAACTACACAAGAAATAGATACTCTTTCCGCAGAAATCTGCATCGGTATGATTACGTCAGATCCAGATTACGAAGTCCTCGCAACTCGCATCGTGGCGAGTAATATTCAAAAAATTTGCCCAAATAACTTTCATATCTCTATGAAGAAGTTGTTCAAAGCTGGTATCGTAACCGAAGAAGTTTCTAGGATTGCGGGTCGTGTTAAGGACGACATTGTAACGAAGCAAGACTATGAATTTGGATATTTCGGTCTTAAGACTCTTGAAAAATCATACCTGCAAAGAATTGATGGTATACTGATGGAAACACCTCAATATATGTTTATGAGAGTGGCTATTGGTATCCATGGCGACGATATCCCTTCTATTCTGGAAACATACGAAAAAATGTCCAGGGGTTTGTTCATTCACGCAACACCCACATTATTTAATGCAGGAACACCCAGACCACAAATGTCCAGTTGCTTCTTAATTGCAAACAAAGAAGATTCTATTAATGGAATTTATGGTACGCTTACTGAATGTGCGCAAATTTCTAAATGGGCTGGTGGTATTGGTATGCATATCCATGATGTGAGATCTAACAAGTCTCGTATTAGAGGCACAAATGGTCAATCAGATGGTATTATTCCTATGCTGCGTGTATTTAATTCGACTGCTCGCTATGTGAATCAAGCTGGTCGCAGAAAGGGTTCTATTGCAGTATATCTCGAGCCATGGCATGCTGATATCATGGAGTTCCTTGAGCTGCGTCTTAACCAGGGTGATGAGGAAGCCAGATGCAGAGATCTCTTCTCTGCTTTGTGGATTCCCGATCTTTTCATGAAGAGAGTTGCCGAAGGTGGGAATTGGTCACTTTTCTGCCCAGATAAGGCTCGCGGACTTTCAGATGTAGTGGGAGAAGAATTCGAAGCTTTGTACACAAAGTATGAAGAAGAAGGGCTAGCAAACGCAACACTCCCTGCCGCAGATGTATGGAAAGCTATTTTGAAGTCTCAAACGGAAACGGGTACGCCGTATATGCTTTACAAGGATGCATGTAACAAAAAGTCAAACCAAAAGAATCTAGGTGTGATTAAGAGTTCCAATCTTTGTACTGAAATTATTGAATTTACAGATAAGGACGAAACGGCTGTTTGTAATTTGGCATCTATCGCTCTTCCAAAGTACGTGAACCCAGAAACTGGTACATTTGACTATGAAAAGCTCCACGAAGTTACCAAAACTGTCACCAAAAATCTAAACAAAGTAATTGATAGAAATTTTTACCCCGTTGAAACTGCAAAGAAATCAAACATGCGCCACAGACCAATTGGTTTGGGTGTACAGGGTCTCGCCGATGTATTTATTTTACACAGAATTGCATTTGAATCTGATGAAGCGAGGGAAATCAATGCTCGTATATTTGAAACAATGTATCACGCCGCACTTGAGGCGAGCTGCGAATTAGCAGAAACAGACGGTTCTTATGAGACATTCGAAGGATCTCCAGCTTCTCAAGGTATTCTTCAATTTGATATGTGGGATGGAGAAACAAAGCTTCATTATGACTGGGACACCCTTAAGGAAAAGATTAAGACAAGGGGTTTGCGTAACAGTTTGTTGATGGCTCCGATGCCGACAGCTTCGACGGCTCAGATTCTGGGTAATAACGAGTGCTTTGAGCCTTACACAACTAATATTTATTTGAGACGCACACTCGCCGGAGAATTTGTTATCGTAAACAAACATCTTGTCAATGATCTCAAGCGTGTCGGTCTATGGTCTAAGGAGATGAAAGATCTCATGGTAAAGGCTGGTGGATCTATTCAAAATATACTTGATATTCCGGACGAAATCAAGAAACTATACAAAACCGTGTGGGAAATCAGTCAAAAGTGTATTATCGATATGGCGGCGGATAGAGGTCGTTTTATTGATCAATCACAATCTATGAATCTATTTATGGAAAGTCCGACTCTTTCAAAATTATCTAGTATGCATATGTATGCATGGAAATCGGGTTTGAAAACCGGAATGTATTATTTACGTAGTAAGGCAAAAGCTCGGCCAATTCAATTTAGCCTTGAACCCGAATGTGCTATGTGTTCAGCTTAAAGTTTTAACGAATTATATATTCAGCAATGTCAAAGTTCACTGAGGCACTCGATGATATTAAAATTAGTGAATACAACAATAGAAAGATTGTAATTTCCACGAACGATGATAAACCTATGAGAATGCAAATCCCGAGAATGTATCTACCGTTTGGTGTTTCTGGTTTTACGCCGGAAGTTGGTGCAGTTAAATGGAATCTTGATTTTTCTATGAATGGTTATGATGAAGAAAACAACTACGTAAAAAGGTTTTATGATACACTCAAGCAAATTGAAGACAAAGTTATTCACGCAGTTGCCGAACAAAGTGAAAAGATTTTTGATACTAAAATGACCTACGAGGAGCTTAAGCCCATGTTTAACTCTAATATTAAGGAAAGTCCTGGACATCCTCCGAAGTTTCGTGTAAAAGTTGACATTGACATTAACGAAAACATTAAGGCGCATGTTTTTGACGCCGATAAAAATAGATTAAAAGACGAAATAGTCAATGGTCTGTATGCACGTAATTCGGGAAGAGCTATTGTCGAAATGGCGAGTGTCTATTTTCTGAATCGTAAATTTGGAATTACATGGAAGTTATATCAACTTATGATTTTCGAACCAGAAAGACTAAAGGGGTTTCAGTTTGTCGTTCAGTAATAAAATATGATAAATGGTCTGCGCCTCTTTTAACAATTTACCCTGTATTCTCGTATATGCTTGTGGATTTTTTCCAAGTTTTATCTTGGCTAGTCGCACAGACTCGTCCCACTTTTCGAGAGTCATTTATAATAAGATGATATTTTTATGAATCTAAAGATAACGAATTTAAGGTATGTTTAGATTTAATCCATCTTCTTCATCTTCTTTTCGTAAGCCTTTGTACCCGTCTTCGGCTGAAGGGAGAACTTACCCTTCTTCGGCTTGAATACCTTGACCATCGCCTTCTTACCTTCAGACTTCATGCGCTGGAGAGCGGCGTCGTGTGCCGCCTTGCTCTTAATGCGACCATCGTTACCAATCATGAGATCCTTCTTCATAAGACCACCTGTCGTTTTTTCAGCGGTTCCATGGAAAACTTCAGCTCGGCTTCCGAACGTTTTAGAGTACATTTTATATTATACATGGAAAATATTCCTGATGTCAGAAATTGAAATTTTTGCTGACGCATTTTTTACAGGAACTTGTGTTTCGAGGCGCTTGTCATTTAATACTTCCGAACAGATTACCGATTTATGTCCTTGTAAAGACATTATAGATTCTTCTACGCTAGGAAACTTATCATCTCCTCTGTATACCAATTTCTTAACATAGACATCATTGTCTTGACCGGATCGGTGACTTCTACCAATAGCTTGCAACTCGGTTGCAGGATTCCACGCAGGTGCCATTATGTATACACGAGTTGCCTGTTGTAAGTTTAAACCCTGACCCCCTGATTTTATTTGAATAATAAACACCGAACCATCTGCCGATTCCCTGAAAGCTTTTATTCTACTTTCTCGATCTTCTTTTGACACAGACCCATCGATTCTAAACACATCATATTCTTTTAGATTTTTCTCTATGTAATTCATTTCTTCGACAAATTGACAGAAGATGAGCGTTTTTTCTGTGGGGTGATCTTTAATAAGTCTGAAAAGCGTCTCCATTTTGTTTGAGCGTCCAGTCCATATTTCCGGCTCCAAATCATATTTTTTAGCTATACCATTTAAATACATTTGTGGCCATATCATACACTGTCTCGCTCTAAGTAAACATTCCAACATTTCCATATTTTTAAAACTTGTGTTTGTATATGTTTTAAATACTTTCTTCATAAAATCCCTAGATTCCAAAAAAACATTTTCATAAAATTTCTTCTCTTCTTCAAACATGTCCAATTCAACATTTTCAAAGTGGCATTTTGGTAACTTTATATTTTCTTTTGTTCTTCTCAAAATATAAACATTTTTCAATTTTTCGTAGTTTGACTGAATAGTAATTTTACTGTAACCAATGAACATAAGAAGCGATATAAAGTCCTCTGATGAGTTAAATACGGGTGTACCCGTTAACAGCCAACGTATGTCCGTTTTTAACATGTTTAGCGAGTAAAATATTTTTGAACGCCAGTTTCTTATTTCGTGTGCTTCATCAAGTACTAGCCTGTTCCAGTGTATTTCATGAAGCGCAGTTCTTGTGTTTTTTTCTTTGCCCCTTACCACTATCGCCGAGTAAGAAGCTATCAATACATCACAATCTGGAATTGGTTTGTGTTTATCGTAAACATAAACTTTCAGTTGTGGTGCAAACTTGGAAAATTCACTGTACCATTGTTCCACTATAGTTTTTGGTACAACCACCAAAGTATTCTTTACGGGATTTCCAAGAATAACTGAAATAGTTTGTATAGTTTTACCTAGACCCATTTCATCACACAAAAATCCACCTTTTTTGTCGATATTTTTAGCAATTTCATGAATAAGCATCCATTTAACGCCATATTCCTGGTGTGGTTTTTGCAATGTTCCATTTAAAGAACGTATCGCTGTGTCGAAGCACCCCTCCATGAGATTGTTGAAAGAAAGTAATAAATGATATAGATTTATTGACTTAGGTAATGATCTTCTGGAACATCCTCTATTTCACATGTAACGGGTTTTTCTTCCTTCTTCCTTCTCGTGCGCTTTGGTTTTTCTTCGGGTTTAGGTAACTCATCCAGATGTTCTCTGTAATACAAGACCTTGTCCCAGAATTCTTTCATAACGGGAAGATAAGTTTTGAACCAGTCACGATCTCTCTTTACGTTTACTACGACAAACTCTTCCGGGCGGGGCCAGTTAAATTCCGCAGGTTTATATTGAATAAAATCGGCTTCCTCTAGGTCAAGAATTTCCATACACAATTGCAATTGAGGCATATAATGTTCTGGTACACAAGCTTCAATTTTTCTAGCCATTGGACACTTAATTTCAATCAGCTTTCCAGATTCGGAGACCCCATCAGGACTTCCGCCGAGCCATTTTTGTTCGGGGTGTGGACAAAGACCTATTTCATGAACGACTTCATTGTGTCTTTCTTCGTAGATAATCCTTGCTTCATCTTCATATTTCTCACCGTGACGTGTAGCTTCATTTCCCATAAAACGTTCACCCACTCCACATTTCTTAAGTAATAGTCCCAGTGGCGTTTCGTATTTGTTTTTACCTATTGCGGTGGCGGCATCGGAAGCCGTAAGCATATTTCCTCGCAGCGCAAGCCATTCTTCTGACTTTTGTGCGGCATATTCCCGTTCAATGAGAGCTTTGACATTGGGGTGCATATTAATTTAATATTGTTGGTAGTTTTTAAGTTGTTCAAAAAATGCTCTAGCTGCTAATTGTTCGGCTTGTTTTTTACTTTTGGCTTCACCTCTTCCATAAAACTGTCCAGTTACATAGGCATCTATGTAAAAAATACCTTCATGGTGTCCGGCGATTCTATATTCTGGAAGTGGCAGGTTCATAATTTGGCAGTATCTCATGAGGTGATCTTTGAAATTATCATCAATCATAATGGCATTTAGGTTAACGTATTCGGGGTCATTATAAATCCGAAGAATAAACTCCTTTGCATGAAGAAGACCTAAATCCATATAAATAGCTCCAATAAGCGCTTCAAAAACATCCTCTAAAATTTTAGGATTATTGTTCCAACCATTTCTCATCCCCTTTTCATCCATCAAAACGAGATCATTTAATCCAAGCTTAATGGCTATGTTTGTGAGTGTTTCACCACGCACAAGTCTAGTTCTAGCTTTGGTCAAAAAACCTTCTTGTCTATTTTCGTATTTATCAAACAAAAATTTAGTAATGACAAAGCCTAATACAGAATCACCCATAAATTCGAGTGTCTCAAAGGATTCAGTAAGTTTTTCATACTCTTTGAGGGCGGATTTATGAGTGAATGCTTTTTGGTACAATTCCACATTATTAATGCGAGTACCAATAAGATCCTCAATTTTATTTTTTTCTATAAACATTTTATTTCCTGTCTTGTTTACGTTTCATTTTTTTAAGCCTTAATATAATGCGGGCTCAAGTACTTTTGGAGGTTAAGGAAGGTGACTTGCACATCATCCGGCGGGGCGAGGAGATCGCGAAGCTTGTCATCGAGAACAAGTCGGCGACCGTTTTCGGGGTGCTTAAGACCCTTTTCGGTGATGTACTTGTTAATAGCCTTGGTCACTTCGCTGCGAGAGATGAGCTCGTCTTCCCCGAGACCAAGGAAAGCGCGGAGCTTCGGAGTAACTTGTTGCTTACGGTTGAAGCCATTGTTTTCAGCCCGCTTCTTCGCCTTTTCTCCGTCCGGGTCATCTTGTTTGGCCTTGATCTTGCGAACAAGCTTGGTAAGAGACTTAAGATCGTTGCGTAAGGCTTGGAGTTCAGTTTGAATGCTTTCAAGAGACATCTTAGTTATTATACAATTTGTAAGTTCGTTTTCTTTAAGTAACATTTACTGTTTATTTTTTTGTACATTAATAATAACGATGGATGTCGAGATTTATTCAGAGGCAGTCATAAATAGATTTTTGAAAAAAAATTTATTTTTCAACGACCTCATACTAAAGAAGCATTATGATAATAATAATTTATCGGCTTTCAGGAAACGTGTATCTAGAATGCACAAAGGACAAACATTTGAAAAGATTGTATATGCTCTTGTTACCGATCAAATTAGAGACATTGTCATGAAAATCGTAGGAGAACTTTCGTCAAAACTAAAGCCGTATGGAGATTTAGTTATTTCTGGAGGCGAAGCATTCAATAAGTACATAGATCGTGAAAATAGAATAATCACGAGTGACATAGATACAAAGTTTATACCTAGGATTAAATATGATACAAAATATTTCGGAAAACTTCAAATGTTAAAACTTCTTACATGGGACAAACTTGGTCAGATATCACAAAATTATAATACGAAAATTAAGGATCGTGTAGCAAAATGCAATTCCAAAATAGCAAAATTTATAGGTCTTGGGTTTGCCGAAACTGGTCCATACGTAACCAGAAGATACATTCTCATAAAAAAGAAGAAAGGAAGTGAAAATAACAGTATAGGCAAAAAGGATGTATTTATAGATGTCGAACTTTTTGCACTCGATTTGAATGTTAGATATTTTTCCATAGAAAAGGGTAAAATAGAACCTTTTACATTGGGTGGAATACTTGATATTCCTTATATGAGACCGAAGGAATTTGGTTATGAAATAGTGAAAACACAGCGCCGGGGTGTAACATATAAAAATAAGGATACGGGTAGGATGATCCATGACAAAAGGATAAGCATAGCGAGTAAACAATTTTTGATTGAAGATGTTTATCTCATGCAAAAACTTGGCTTGAGACCAGAAAAAAAGGAGAAAGATCGACAGCGTATGGTTAAACTTTCTAAAATGATTGACAAGAACATCAAAATAAATAATGATGACTCTGTTGAAAAAATATTTGGTAAAATAAGATCTAAAATAAATACACCTGTTATAAAATCCAAAGAATATTCAAATGTACCCGTCTCCGTCGTTAAAAATATAAATCCAAATAAGTATACGAAATACACAACCAAACCGGTACGTGAAAGGTTGTCTAAACAAATTGTGTACGGGGTGAAAGCTTCTGTACCCAACATGAACATAAAAGGTTATAACAAAACACACGGAAAACAAAAACTTAGTTTACACGACCAAAAATGGAAAAAAACTAGATCAAAAGCTTACATTGGCAATGAATTTACACACAGGCCGACAAATGCCAAGGAGTTTAATAAAAATCTAGATACTTCTAAGTTATTATATGGTTACAGGAAAAACAGGGATGGCTGGATTCCTAAGTATATAGTTAGGAACTCATCAAAGATACCTTTTGTTGGTTTAAAGAATTGATTATAATATTAACTATAACAAGATGATTTACGACACTCCTTCGAAGGGTGAAGACGGTCTCTACTTTGTCAAGGCGACCAACGATGATAAGAAGAAATGTTTTGTTCAAGTTAACCGAGTTGGTAACGTTTCTCTTTCAGGCGAGAACACAGAGGTTACTTTGAATCTTCTCACTGAAAACAATGTGAAGAAGATCACAGACGTTGATGAACTTAACATCACGGCTGCGGTTGAAAATGCGGCTTCTTGGTTTGGTAAGAACCTGACAGAAGACGTGATCCGTGCGGCTTACACTTCGAGTTTGGTCAATGACCAATTTACGTGTGAACGCATTGTTCAGACTCGTGTCTTCAGCAGTAACCTGGAAGTCGTGGACATCAGCACAGTTACTCCAGAAAACACCTGCACCACAATTCTTGAATTCGCAGGTTTGTGGTTCGCCAAGAAGGCCTTCGGTCCGGTTTGGAACTTGGTCCAGGTCAAGGTCTTTGATGACCCAGTGGTTGAGGAAGCTTACCCAGAAGATTATATAATTCGGGATGAAGATGAGCAGTAAAAAAAAATTGTTTATTCTATATAAAGATGAAGGGTAGAACGAAGAATGTTCTTATGTTGGTTGCCGCGGTTGTTTTAATCTATGTGTTGTTCAGCATGACCAATGGTAAGTCTAAGTATTCTATTACAGAACGCACTTATGCACCGATCGGTGGTGACGAGCCGTCGGAAGGTGCCCCGGTGAGCATGGAAGGTCCGGGTATGCAAAATGCTACAGGACTCGCGTCTTCCCTCCTCCCGAGAGAGATTGCCACACAACAAGATTTCGGTCAATTTGCCCCAGAAGATATTTTGGCTGGCCAATCCTTCTTAGAGCCACGTCAGCAAATTGGTTTCCCGGAAAGTATCGGTGGTGCACTCAGAAACTCTAACCAGCAAATCCGTGCCGATCCGCCGAACCCGAAGCAAAACTACGTGTGGAATAATACCACCATTGTGCCGGATGACATGCAACGCAGCTTGTGCGCTTAAAGATTAGATTATAGTTGAATTTAATATATAATGTCCACTGTTTCAGATGATCTCTCTGATACAGTTTCCAAACTCGTCGAACTTTCCAAACAGCTTTCTGAAGCTAAATCTGATATCAAAATCCTTAATCAGGAAGAAAAGCGTCTCAAGGAATCTCTTAAGATGCATATGATTAACCAGGGCATAGATACCATTAACCTCAGGAAGGGCAAAATTAGCCTACGCAAATCGATTCGAAAAACCGGTATGAATAAGGACGCAATCCGTGACGGATTGGGTCAATATTTTGGTGGCGATGAAGTCAAGATCGAAGGTGTTATGAACGCTATTCAGGACAACTTAAAGGTCAAGGAAACTACCGCCATTTCGTTAACTGGTATAAAAGATAAGGCCAATAATGATAGTAAGTAATATATCATGGTTTGGAGTCAATATGTCTATGAGGCCGAAGTCGGCTTCGATGTTGTTTCGAGTGATGATGATATTGAAAACGAATTTGATTCGCATCTGAATATCCATGACTGGGGTGTGGAATATTCAGATGAACTGTGGTATTTATGGGACATGATTAGAATTTATTTGTGCGATGCAATGTTGGAGAACGTACTTTTTACAAACGCAACATTTACGGACTTTGAAGAGTTTTGTTACGTTGAACACGGTGATAACATGGGTTATGGAATGTCCCCATATAATAATGAACTTTATTACATTTGGACTAAAATTTTACAGTATTTAGAAGATACAAATCTACAAGGCGAGCTCATGAAAAATACAAGATTTGAAGATTTTGTTGATTTTGTGATGATACACACAGACAACCAAAATAATATAGTATTATAATAAATGCTTCCAGATATTACATCCCAAAAAGTCGCCATCCCCGCCGCCCTCTTCCTCGCCCTCAGCCCGGGTGTTGTCCTCACAACAAACGGTCGTAACCTTGGGTTTATGAACGGTCGCACGAGCAACTCCGCCGTCTTCTTCCATGCTCTCGTCTTCTTCTTGATATACTCGCTCATTGCGAAGGCTCTTGGTATTGTGTTGACAAAGACTGATTTGATAGTCACCACCACCCTCTTCCTCGCCCTCAGCCCGGGTATGTTGCTCACCATACCACCAGGTAGCGGTGGACTTCTTCGATCTGGTCAAACCAGTGTGTCCGCCTCTATAACTCACGCCGTTGTTTTCGCCATTGTTTTTGCGCTTCTTCGTCGCAGTTTTCCTTCCTACTATTAAGTAGGTGATGAAGTATCTAGTAATAGGTCCAGCGTCCATGGGTATATTTGCTTTAATTGGAGCACTTAAATCCAGAGAAAAAGAACTTAATGACACTTTAGAAATTTCAGGATGTTCGGCCGGATCTATACTAACTTTATTTTTAGCATTAGGTATGAACATTGATAAAATACTTGACACATGTCTTAATGTAGATATAGAATCACTTGTAACATTGAGTATTTCATCATTTATAAGTAATTATGGTTTTGTTAATATACAGACTGTTAGAGAAAAATTAATAGAAATATGTGAATGTGACCCTACATTCGAGGAAATAGAAAAGAAAATACATATATCTTCTTTTTGTTTAAATACATCTAGAACTGAATATTTTTCAAAAGACACACATCCTCAAATGCGTGTAATAGATGCAGTTTGTATGAGTATGGCTATACCTTTAATATTTGAATCTGTTGAATACAATGGATATAATTACGTAGATGGATTTATAGCTGAAAATTATCCTTTGTTGCCATTCTTGGACAAAAAGGATTATGAAATAACGTGTTTGAAAATAAACATGGATAGAATATTCAAAGATGAGATAAATAACTTGAAAGACTTTCTTCAATCTATAGTATTTGCGGTAACTGATAATAGAACAGTTTATAATAAAAAGATAAATATGATAAACATAGACATAAAAGACACAAATATATTTGATTTTGGTATGAGTTATGAAAATAAGGTAAGGTTATTTAGTATTGGTTATGGCCGTACTACAACAGATTAAAATTATATTTAATGTTTTGTAGTAAAAATTTTGTAGATATATATAAATACGCAATGAATGCGTGTGATCCGAGTGCTGATATTAAGAACCTCAGAGACGTAATTAAGCAGAACACAGGCTTGGATGTTTCTCTGTCCAGGAAGGAAATATGTCAAGTTTATGAGGATGTTCAGGAAGGTAAGCTACCATTGCCACCACTCGTTCTTACCAAGGATAGAACATACTTATTAGACAAGAGATCGCCACTCACTGTAAGAGACTATGAAATATTATTTAGTTCAAAGTCTACAGTTGCCAATTTGAAGCGAGTGATGCGCAAATTAAAAGCCATAGAACCGAAGGATGGTAAAAAGTCTAATATAATAAAAGCAATTCATGTAAAATTGAAATCGCTTAATGTGCGTGAACCCATTAAAATTGCTTCCAAGAAAAAGCTTGTCAAGGTTGATTACAATTCTGCGATGGAAAATGTGTTGAACAATGGAAACATTTTGAACAACAACACGGTGTTGAACAACAACAACAACCGTCGTAATAACAATGTGTCGAACAACAACATGGTGTTGAACAACAATAACAAGCGTCGTAATAACAACACCACCCTTAACAACAACCGTCGTAATAACGCCCAAAATTCAAAAGTGAACTTTCCATCTCAAATAAGAATGAGTAAACCAAACATGAGTAGAAATAACACCCGCACCGTTTCACGGCCGGTGTTTTTCCCACAAAGTCTTTTTGGTGGTGGAGGTAGACCCAGATTTTTGGGAGGATCTGGTACATACCAATTAAATAAAACCTTAAGGAGAAATCTCGAAGCTACAAAAAATATAAATACAGGAAAGTTAAACACAGAAAAGAGACGCTTTAGAGAACAAATGAACAAAAACATAAACACAATAAAAAAACAAAAAGAAGAAACTGAAAAGGAACTACTTGCACAAAAGTTAAAAATAAAAGAGGAAAAGAATACATTTAACAAAAAAATATTTCAAGAAATGCAAAGACTTGAAGCAGAAAAGAAAAACTTCGAACGCAGATTATCCGAAAACAAATTTAACAATACAGCTGAACGTAATCAATTCAGGCGTCTCATGAATGAAAGATCGAAAGATATTGAGAAAAAACAAAGCGAAATGGAAGAAATGAAAAAGAAATTTGTGAAAAACATGAAAGCTAAAAACCAAAATATATCAGAGCTTAGCAAAAATTTAGAAAGACGTTTAAATAATCAAAAAAAGAAGGAAGCCGAGCTGAACGCACGTATCAAGGTTCTGAACGTTCCAAAGGCGAACAACGTTCCGAAGACGAACAACGTTCCAAATGCGAACAACGATCCGAAGGCGAACAACGATCCGAAGGCGAACAACGTTCCGAAGGCGAACAACGTTCCGAAGGCGAACAACGTTCCGAAGGCGAACAACGTTCCAAAGACGAACAACGTTCCAAAGGCGAACAACGTTCCGAAGGCGAACAACGTTCCGAAGGCGAACAAAAAACCGGTTAACCAAAATGCAATAAAGCAAGTAAAGGCTAAGTTGGGTTGGTTAGAACGAGGCCCCTATATAAAAAGACTTGAAGCGGGTGAAAACCGAAACACTGTTTTGGTTGATGTAAATGCTATTTTGAATAAAAAACGCCAAAGGCAGCAAGAACAAGAAGAAAAGAAGCTCCAAAAGCGGCAAGAACAAGAAGAAAAGAAGCTCCAAAGGCGGCGAGAACAAGAAGAAAAGAAGCTCCAAAGGCAGCAAGAACAAGAAGAAAAGAAGCTCCAAAGGCAGCAAGAACAAGAAGAAAAGAAGAGACAAAATACACAATTGGTAAAGGTTAACAACGCACCGACCACAAACACACGAAAGTTAAAAAATTTGAACACAATGAAATCGGAATTGCGAAACATGTCCAAGTCTAGGGGTATTAGTATCAATTCTGCATACAAGAGGTTGTCTCTTAAATATCACCCAAACAAAGGTGGTAATGCGCTTAATTTTTCTTTATTAAAACAAGCGTACGACGAATTGTCGAAATTGAATGTAAAACCGACAGTCAATAAAAAACCATTGGCAATTACTAACAAGAAAAACATCAAAGCTGAAAAGATTCGTATAACTAGAAATATGGCGAGTAGATTACAACAAATGACAGACTTGTCCCGTGAAAATCGTAAGCGTTTTATGAATAGACTTAGCAGGGGTGAAAGCAGTAACAAGGTACTGTCTAACGCACAAGAGGAAGTTGAAGCTAAGAAAAAGAAGGAACAAGAGCGTAAGCGTATCGAAGGTATTAAAAATCTTTCATCAAAACTTCAACGAATGACAGACTTGTCCCGTGAAAATCGTAAGCGTTTTATGAAAAGACTTAACAGAGGTGAAAGCAGTAACAAGATACTGTCTAACGCTCAAAAGGAAGTTGAAGCTAAGAAAAAGAAGGAACAAGAGCGTAAGCGTATCGAAGGTATTAAAAATCTTTCATCAAAACTTCAACGAATGACAGGCTTGTCCCGCGAAAACCGCAAGCGTTTTATGAATAGACTTAGCAGGGGTGAAACCAGTAACAAGGTACTGTCTAACGCTCAAAAGGAAGTTGAAAGAAAAAAGAAACAAGAGCGTGACATGAAATTTAAAAATCTTTCTTCGAAACTTCAATCAATGACAGACTTGTCCCGTGAAAACCGTAAGCGTTTTATGAAAAGACTTAACAGAGGTGAAAGCAGTAACAAGATACTGTCTAACGCTCAAAAGGAAGTTGAAAGAAAAAAGAAACAAGAGCGTGACATGAAATTTAAAAATCTTTCTTCGAAACTTCAATCAATGAAAAATCTTACTAGAGAAAATAGAAAGCGATATATGAACAGATTATCCAGAGGTGAAGATCCGCAAAAAATACTATCAAATGCAAGAAAAAACATAACCAATAAAAAAAGAAAGGAAAATGTGCGTAAAATGTGGAACAAGAAGAAGCAAAACTTAAACCAACGCAGCAAACAGCCGGCAATTAACCGAATCCAAAGAATGCGTGGTTTAGGTGTTGAGAATAAACAAATGTACATAAGAAGAATAAAAGAAAGCAAAAATGTTGATAAAATCCTCAGAGAAGCTTCTAAGAGAAATGTGATACTCAGATTGTAATTTTCTAGACATAATATATAATGATCCCTTATACACAAGAAAAATGTGAATACATTTATCGTGTTAGTTCACTCGAGAAAGTAGTCGACGGTGACACGATAGATGTAACCCTTGATTTAGGCTTTGACGTTTGTACACGTCAGAGAGTGCGTTTATTAAGCATAGATACTCCCGAATCTCGTACATCCGACAAAGAAGAAAAGAAATTCGGTCTTTTATCCAAAAAAAAGTTGAAGGAATGGTGTCTCAAAGCGGTCGCCTCGGAAAAGGATGACATTGAAATAGAATTACGTTGTCCGGAAAGTGATAGTCGTGGTAAATTTGGGCGAATTTTGGCAGAAGTATGGATTTTTGAAGATGGTGTTTGGACCAATGTAAACAAGTGGTTGTGCGACGAAGGATATGCAGTTCCTTACACAGGTCAAAATAAAAAGGATGTCGAAGATTTGCACATGGAAAATCGCAAAATAATAATAGATCGTGGTGAGTTAGATTAATTATACGGATAAATATGAACCCACAAATTACAAATCCACTTTTCATTCGTATCAACTCCCGTTCCTTGATGAACCGCTTTTGATGTTATAAAATTATAATTATCCAAGTTGTCAAATAAAAGACAATCACCCTTGGCTAATTTATAACTTTTATTTATTTCCGTAAAATATGTTTCCCCTCCTTGATAATCATCATTTAAAGCCATGATGAACGTGTACATTCTTTTGTTTTTTTCATTTTTAAACGCATCGTGATGCGGTGCGTAGAAACCTCCGGGCTTATATCTAACAACTTGCAAATTTTCACAATTACTAATAGGTCTATCAATATTTTTCAAGCATTTTTTAGCAATTTTGTTTATCATCGGATCTTTTAAATCGAGCCATGCTGTTTCGCTGACTCTATAGTTTTCATCCAATTTTCGTTCCTTTCCTATTGTAGATAATTTAAGTTTACCTTTTGACTTATCTATTATGTATTCACACTCATCCGAAGTCAATACCCCCTTTAGTATTCTGGGTTCTTGATACACTGGTATCAAATAAATAAGTATTATAATTAGTGCTAATAATATTAACATCTTATAATTTACAAAGAAAATTTTGTAAAATGTCTTGGTAATACACAATTATATCTTTTGTGTATTTTTGTTATGCATTCATTTCCATATTTTAACAAATTTAATAATATATCTACTATTTCATCATGCCTTTCTTGGTCAATCACATATTGCCTTAAACAGTCACCACCTGTGTCTATTATCATATTGTATATGTTTCGTATATCTGTGAATTTTTCTCTCATCTTATCACGTTTTTGTATTTCCTTTTTGAATCTTTCTTCTGATAGTTCTCCCAACATATATGATATTCTTAAGTGTGTATTATTGTCATATGGATAAATATATCTATAATTTGTTGCAAATTCCAAGTCATATATCACATCTCTAAAATGTAGCATATAATGCGAGGAGTTTATACTTCTCAATTCTGTATAATTTGGTACACCCCCACATGGTATATCGCCATGCTCCCTTCCCAACCCAGTCTTTCTTTTAAATTCAATGTAATGTGGGTTATGAATCTTACCAGTCTCTATATTTCCATTATGCCAGTTGAATGCCGTGTGACAATCTGGGCACCACATCTGCGAACAACCCGAAGTTTTATGAATCATAGTTCCACATTTGGGACATGGTTTTGTATCCTTCAATAAAAGTTTCATAGTTTCCACTGTATTTTCGTCACATGTGTGGTTTTCGTCTTTCTTTTCGTTACATTTATCACACACAGATAATTCACAAATACCACAATACCATTCTTCATTCAAAAATCCCCTACATTCACCCAATGGACATTTTCTATAAAATTTCTTTGTATCCAAATTTTCCATGGTAAATCCATTAATTCTCAAATTATTATAATCTGAAAAACTTTTATTAACAGATTTTCTAATTTCTTTTATATCTGGAAACTTTTCATCAACTACGTCTATCGAAGGGAATGATGTATAATAGATTCTATGTTTTTGATAAAGTTCTATTAGTTTTGATTTTTGTTCATCTATAATTTTGCGCAATTTTCTCATGGCAAGAATTCGCTCAACTTCAACTTGTGTCTCTGGCATGAGAGATTTTTCATGTTCAAAAAGTGTATTTTCACGATACACTCTCAAATCTGTATTTCTAAATTTTTTAGTACAGAATGTATCTACAAATTCACGGTTCCATGAATTTTTGCAAGACATACAATGGGGGTCACTAGCGATGGATAATAAATATGTCTGACAACACGTGCGGCATGTCATTAAATCACAAAATGGACACGAAACTTTTTTGTGATTTAATTTGTTGAACTTTTCGCAACATATGTCACAATCATTCATAAATTAATTGATTACTTATTCTTTAAATTCACATATACTTTTCTTTAACCCAGTCACGGTCCTTTTTAAATATTTTAGACAGTTTTGGCTTTGTTCTCTTAAAAAGAATCATAAGTACATTGAGTCGTCTGAATAAACCGAGAGGTGGTTCTCCGGTACGCACGACCCGGGCAAGAGCACGGTGTCTAGCAAGTTCGGACATATCTTTGACATCCTTGTACCCTTGTGTACTGAGAACTTTAGAATCACTGATTGGTATTATAATTCTTGTCTTCTTCATATTATTCACCGAGAAGAAAACTAAAGGAGTGCTTGAGTTTTGGGAGTTTGAAAGGCCACCACATTACTATTTTAATATATCATCACATTTTTGAAATGCGTTTTTTGATTCCGTTTCGTCGTAATATTTTTCGAGAAATTCTTCGTAATTCGAACTAAAACCGGAATATCCCAAAATCATACCTGTTTTTTCTTCATCATTTAACATTGACCGAACTTTGTTCCTCGCATCTCGACATGTTTTTTCTTTTTGTTCAGCATTTGTCTCTGTGTTAACAGATTTAAACTGTTCTTCTAATTCTTCCAACTTGTATTTCTTTACATAATAGGGTTGTGTATTGGGAACCAAACCATAAGTAGTCGCAAAACCCGCAGCAATAGAAGATGCACAAGAGCATAAACAACACAGTAGTATAATTTCACTCATTCTGTATAGTATATTCAAATATTTAAAGATTCACCCTGACATTTGAGTATGGACGGTGAAAGAATTATAAACCTTGTCTCTGAAGTTTACTCAGCTCTTGGTGCTGGTTTCAGTGAGAGGGTGTATCACACCGCAGTTGAAGTGTCACTCAGGGAGTTGGGTATACCGTATGAAAGTGAACGTATAGTCCCTGTGACTTTTAAAGGTCACGTCGTTGGAAATCTTAGAGCAGACATAATAATAGGTAACGAAGTTGTTTTGGAGTTCAAAACTATAAAAAATCTCAACGATCAGGCGGAGTTGCAGGCGCAAAACTATCTGAATCTTCTTGGGTTGAAGAAAGCGTATCTGATAAACTTTCCTCCGTTCCCAAATCGAGATGTTGAGATTCGATTTGTTGAATTAGAACCATGAAAGGTAACAACTTGCATATGTTGGAACAGTGTTCTTTACTTTCCTCATAATATGCTTTTGGATCTGATTTACTCGCATCCATGGCTTCCTTAGCTCTTTCCAGGAAGTAATTTGCATCATTTATACAATACTCTTCGTATCGATTAACCATTAAAATATCTGTACTCCAATTCTTTATATCATGTAGTCGGTATATACTCCCACTTTAATTGGTTGCATATTTTCTTCCATATGACATCTTGTTGATATAACTTTTCTTTACTTTTGAGGAGTGGAAAGTATCGTAAATATTCGTCTTCCCCCAAAAGTTCACAAAATTTGTACAAAACATATGAGTAACTGAGGAAATTCTTCCTTTCGGTTGGACAATTGTCATCAAAAGGTTTTTGAATATCTTTGAACATGATACGTAACCTTTCTTCCAGTTCTTGAGGCATATTTGGTGCTTTGATACCATTAAGTATATTTGTTATATAAGGCACGTGTTCATAATATTTATTAAGTCTAAGTTTCTTCAAAAGACCTCTAATTTTTGCGTGTGTAATCTCATCCAGTTTTTTAATTTTCATCTTTTTGAGTTCGGCACGCAGTTGTTCCATGACTTCGTTGGGTATATTTGTCATTTCTTGTGCTTGAAATTGACTTAACCACTCATTAAAATGATTTTCTCTTTTGTAACAATAATTAATAATTTTCTCAGATGTTTCTTGTTCCTCTCGATATGTCAATTCATCGCTTATAAGTGAACGTATAATTTTACCGCATGCATCACACACTAGATCACTTGTATCGTGAAAATGAATTATATTACTCGTTTCACAATCTTCACATAAATCGTTTTTTCTTTCTTGTGGTCGATAGAAGTCGTTTGAATTTTCCACTTCAATAAGATAATCTCTGAATATATCCTTTTTTTGTAAACCCTTGGTTTCCTTTACATTGAAAACATTATCTGTGTCTGTCGTTTCTTCTGTGGTGTCAGTATAACGATTCATATAAGACATACATTTGATTATATAGTCAGACATCTCGGCTTCATATGTATTTTTATTTTGAGGGTCTGTCTGTATCTGTTGTTTCCAACTTTCCAACTTGTTGTTGTATCTACTTAAAAAATTACCTTCCATTTAAGTATAGATAAATATGTTCATTAATCTTTTAACTAGCGTAATATGTTCGATGTACAGAACGTACAAAAGATTGGTAACATTTCCGGATTACACCATACTCACAGAAGAAATCGAATATCACATGGATCACAACAAGAAGTTCTTGATTGAAGATGCTTTTTGGGCAGAAGAATCTAGGAAATGGGATTTCATTCTAGACGAACATTATTCAAATGTCACCGGTATGGATTTCCGATACACGTGCATACCTCAGAACATTGACAAAATTGTGATGCGCACGAAATATCTGTACAACGACAAAATTTACAAATGCATAACATATGACATAAACAAAACAGTTCCCAAACACGAAAAGCTTACGTTTAGTCTTCCTTTCAGTAATGCATTTTTACTGGATAATGATGATAAACCAGTGAGAGACATTACTGAAAAGGTGAGAAGGTATGCGGGACCAAAAAATAATTTTCATGGTGAAGATGTCATGATAAAAGATCTTTTGTATTATGATGACGAAACATTAGAAAATGAATATCCCAAAATAAAGGTAACAAATATCATTGGTGTGAGTAAAGTTGTCAATACAATTGGCGGAAAAGTTACTGATCTTCAGATATCTTAGTCGCCAAATAAAATTTAAGTTCACCCAAATTTGCAACATTATATTTCATAATCAAAAATCTATTATCATTTTCTTGAATTAGTTGCACGGTAGAACACATACTAGTAGCTTTTGCAAAAATGTTTAAATATTTAAGAGAATAAAGTCCCGAAATATAAGGTCCATCGTTTACACATTCTATACATGTTTCTTGATTAGCAAATTCGCCTTCACATGTCAATTTAAACCTGTGACCATCTCTGGTAATCGAGATTTCATCACCAATATTAGACATATCTCTACACAATCGTTGAAAGTCGACTGACGGCATGCTCGTCGTAACAATCGTTCTGTCGGCCTCGGGAACTTCGATCCTGCTTTCATTTATATCCAATAACTTCAACTGAAAAGTCGTACTTGTCTTCTTTAGATCATTTATAATCGAAATGTTCATGTACTCCTTACATTCAATCGATATGGTCAACACGTCGTTGTTCGTGATAGACTTCAAAAGCTTGAAAGTATTTAAAATATTTATACCTGCGATAATTTCAGACTCACATTCGTATTCTTCGAAGTTGTCCGCTGACAGAAACATATCAACCAACGAACTTCTGGCGGTATCGAGTGTCACTATATACATGCCATCAGATCTAAAGTAAATATTGACATCGTTTAGAATATCTTTAAGTACTTCGAAAATAGCCTTTATTGCGGATGCTTGTATTGTAACGAGTTTCATTATTTAAAATTGAAACTATGTCTTTATATTATTATATGATTCAGAAACACTTCTGTTTATTTTATCTTCTAGTTCCTTTGTCATAGCTGGCTGTAAAGCTCTGCCATAGTTGTCCAAGGCAAATATATTATCATCATATTCATCACCATCAATAGATGACGTAAATGTGGATCCTCCTAGTTCGTGATGGTGAATATCGGTATTGGGCAGTAAAGATTCCAGCCAGTTTTTAATTTCTCGACCAACAAGTATTTTTCCATTTTTGGTTAGTAAAGTTGGAACACGTGTAATCTTGTTCGCATACATCGGGGGTATACCTTGTGTATTGATGTTGTGAAATCTCACAAGTCGTTTCAGCTGAGGGTTACTGTTTATAAACTCAATGATGCCCATTGAATGATTACACTTATGACTAAATATCAGAAGCGACATCCTATATATACATATTGATTAATTTTCTGAAAAATAATAACGCATATTAGTATATGAATACGATAGTCATACTGGTACTGATAATCCTGGTGATATTTTTGACCAGGCGTGAAGGTTTCACGGAAGTGTTCGGGATGTCAGGCTATAACAAACCCGTTGACAATGTTCGTCTGGACGATCCTATTTTTGATAAGACTGGATACAAGCGTGTGGAAGCTATGGTTGATAGCGATCTCATCGATAAACTCGTAAAGGTTACAAACGATGAGATATTGCGAAGAACCGGGCTGTACACGTATATAATTGAAACAACTGCGTTAAAGCACTACAAAACAGAAGATGATGCACAGTTATTGTCTGTACTCAACGAAGACATTCAATCAATGAATGAACGTGCGAAGTTGATTAAGATGATGGGCGATGTTACCAAAATTGAAGAACTTCAAAAGGAGATTGCCAGGTTGAAGAAGCGCTACGATGACCTCAAGAACATGAACGACATCTACGAATGTATGTTTATGGTTGTTCGTGACACGGGTTTCTCTTTTGGTTTCTCTGTCGTTTCTACTATTCATATTAAGAATGGTCTCGCCTCTATCAAATCTATTCGTAGTCAGCCGATTGATGCCCAGAACCCTTCTAACATAAACCCATACATCGATGACATGTGTGGTAAGGATTTTGTTGATTACGAGCTTGTCGACGAAATTTCCAATATTTCTAAAGGTGAGTTTGATTCAGCAAAAAATAAGTTAATGCAATTGTAATGATCAATATAAGTGATGTCACTAAAATTGATACTATAAGAAAACAAATTCGTAAAGAAATTTATACAAAGATATATGAACAGTTTTCCAGAAGAATAAAGAATGCAGCTCAGCAATACAGAAAGGACATATTTCTGACAATACCTGCATTTGTCATGGGATATCCAACATTTGATCGATTCGCTGCTACTAAATATATAGAAAGACAACTTGTGTTAGCCGGGTTTACAGTTCAAATGGTAAGTGATTACGATTTATATGTATCCTGGCATACATCTAAAAAAGAATCTAAAAACGAAGTTCGGCAACCAGAAGAAGAATTTCCAAGTTTAGTAAATTTGAAAAAGGTAGCAAATAGATACAGGAAAGGTGCGTAGTAAATAGTGTAAAAAAAAGCCCACTTAATCATAAATGGAGAATTTGAACATTCTTGTCGAGGCAAAGAAGGAGTATACTGGTCAGTTGTGTAGTATCATGATCCCAGTTATGATTACGGCGTTTGAGGATATGTACAAAGAAGCCATGAAGATGTCTAACAACAAAAAGGTTTTGATTATGTTCCAGAAGCTTCTCAAGGAAGTACCGAACTGGAGTAACGCCATGAGCAAGTCTCACAGTGACAATATTACAGAGCGCTGTGCTTGGTTTAGTGATCTTCTTGCGGCTGTTTTTGTCAGTCATGTCAAGATTTTGTCGTCCGTTCGTTTGAAGAGTCAAAACAAGAAGATTTCATTGAAGTTACCAATAAACGAAGTTTTTATTCAGACTGCGTACAATAACATCGCAAAAGACTTGTATAAAGACCCATATATTTTTAGCGAAGAACAAAGTGAATACGCCCGTGACGAAAAGCTCACACAGCGCTTTGTTGTTTCGATCGAGGCAACAATCAAGGAATTGATTCCGGTTCAACAAATTCTTCAAACATATATGTCTCAAGAAACGCACGATATAAATCTCGGTGAAGAAATGCAAGATTCTGAAGATCCGGATGTTCTTGAAGGTGATTTTCCGGCCGAAGAAGAAGATATGGGTGAAGAACAACCTATGGGAGAACCAATGGAAGGTGGAGAAGAAGTTGGTGATGAAATGCTGGCTCCTATGGAATCTGAAGAACCCATGGAACAACCGATACCTCAACAGGAAGCCCCAGGAATCCCTTCTTTGGCCAATGAGTTTAAGACCATCTCTAACGTCAGGGACCCGAGTCACACCCCCCAGGCACATTCAGGGGAAGACGAGGGTGTTCTTTTCGGCGACGCCCCGGACCACCGAACAAAAAAAGTTGGCTATAATTAAATGGAACTCGCAGAGTACTTCAGGGATCCGGCAAGTGCCGCTTTGTCAGCCGCCGCAATCACAGCCTTATACATACACTTCAAGGCTTACATAAACAATGAAGGTAAACTCGAATTAAATAATTACGCTAAACCCGCCACCCTTAATGCTATTCTCGTCTATTTTATCGTGTCTAACGGCATCGGTCAACGTGAAACTATATCAATGGAGCCTTTCTAACTTAAAGATAACGTAATACTAAATAACAATATGGCTTCCGTTGGCGCTTTCAATGACATGATGGGGCAGTTCTTGACTGAACTGCACAAGACTCTCCCCCAAGATAAGAGCATTAAGAAGTTTATTACATCGTTTGAACTTCTTAAGCAAACTAATCCCAGAAAGTGTGTCGACGCATTTGTGCGAGGTATCGCACCGCACGCCGATAAGATTTCTCAAAGAGATGAATCTTTCATTAACGATCTTGAAAACATTGAATTTTTGAAGGATCTTAACATTAAGGAGTACTGGAACGGTACGCTTTCGGATAACACGAAGAATGCTATCTGGCAGTATCTCCAAACTCTTTACATGCTTGGCACTACTATTACGGTAATTCCCCAAGAAACCATGAGTATGATTGAAAACATCGCCCAGGACTGTGCTGATAAGATGCAAGACGGTGATGGTGGTATTGATCAAGACGCACTCATGAAGACCATGAGCAGTATGCTTGGCGGTATGATGAAAAAATAAACTTAACTTATATAAATGAAAGTTTGGTTTGAGGACATCAAACAAATCATCGATACAAAAAAGGTGACACAGTTCTGGCCAAACAATTCACAAACTCCAGAAGAACGTGTAAATGCCGCTTCAAGATTTATAATTTACGCTACGTGCATTCTGTATCTTATTCGCAGGGACGTTAGAATTTTCGTTTTAGGTTCCATGGTTTTGGGTGTTCTTTATATTATGTACAAGTCTGACATGATTAAAGACACCACGGGTATGGCTCCGTTTTCTTCCGATAGTTACAGCGACTGTCAGAAGCCCACAAATGATAACCCAATGGGTAACGTTCTCATAAGTGACCATATGGAAAATCCCAACAGAGACCCGGCTTGCTTTTATCCGAGTGTTCGGAATGGTGTGAAGAAGTTCTTAGACGGAACCATTCGCTACGATTCTGGACGTTCTAGAAGTCCTCTTCCACAGTACCAGCGCAACTCTATGGCTAGACAATTTGTGACCGCCCCGGTTTCTAGTATCCCAGGTGATCAAACTGGGTTTGCCGAGGCGTGCTATGGTTCTAAATTGGGTCCGATGTGCAAGAGTCATGGGGGTGTGTATTGTAGCCCAGATGCCAGAGGCGTTCAGCTCGAGGCATTTGCCGGTCTCAGCGCAGCGGGTGATGTTCGAAGTTCTCGATTAGGTGTCGGGAGGGCCGTAGCATAAATATTCTCATGTAATAATAAATGGCGTACCAGCTTCAGCCTGGATTAAGTATTGTTCAAAACACTGGTGCCCTCCCCTTGGTGAAGGCGACCGAAGAGGTTTTCATTTACCCCCAACCGAGTACTCTTAACTGTGGTGGCTGCAGACCCAACACAGTTTTGTATGGTACGGCCCCTTATATGGCCGGCAAAGGCGCTCCGGCGGGTTATGTTGATATAAGTGATGAACTCAGACCGCAGAGTACTTCTAGATTTAACAAGCATCTTGTTCAAACGTATGAGCGAAACTATTTCCCGCTCCAAAACATGACATGCAGTTTACCTTTGAGAAGTATGTCTTATTCTCCTTCGAGCACCCGTGCCGAAACCCAGAATGAACTTTTTCAACAAAGATACCGTAATAAAAATGTCAATAAGAAATAAGAATGGCTGATCCCATATCTCTTCTTGCTGTTGCTGGTCTCATATATACTGGGAGGAATCTTAGTAACAAGGTTGAGCGTACAGCACCCCAAGAAATTGAGGAAATAGATTTTACAGGTGTTGAACCAGAATATGAAGAAGATTTCGATGAGCCTGAACCTGATTTTCAGCGAAAAATTGAAATTGGTAGTTTTGCGGAACTTGCGCCCCAACAGCGTAGTGCTGGTCAGGAGGTGTTAGGTTTGCGTGATCGTATGTTTGACAGAGGGAGAATGAATAACCTTTCGCCGATTGAAAAGCAGATGGTTGGTCCTGGTTTGGGTGTCGGATATGATACACCAGCCCAAGGTGGTTACCAACAGCTCTTCAGAGTGAATCCGGTGAATGTCGGTGAACATCGCCTCACTACTTTACCGGGTAGAACTGGCCCAGCACACGACACGAAGGGTTACCGAGCCCCGCTTGTTGGACAACTCACACATAACATGCCAGAGAAGACTGCTTTCCTCCCGTCCAGGCGGCCGACTGTTCTTGGTCGTGCCCAGGGCATGTCTGGTGTAACGCCCAGACAAAGCCACGAACGCACAAAGAGAACGACGAATCGTTCTGAAACTGGCCTGCGCACGGATGGCCTTGAAAATGCTCCCAGAAAGCGCCTCGTTTCTCAAGGTGCAGTGGCACAAGACCCAACTAGATTCAAGAGTGATCTGAATGACGCTCAATATATGTACAATAACCAACCCACTCCGGGTATCCATAGCTTCCACGGGGCTTACACGATTTCTCCGGCGATTTCTCCGGCCGGTAAACGCACAAATGAAGAACTTGAAAGGTACGGTTTCCGTCAGGAAGATCGCAGAGGACAAGTCAATCGTATGGGTAATCCGGGTCGTATGAATGTCAGAGCAGATGCCCTTAACCAGGGTGGTAAAATTACGACTGTTCGAAGCGATACCAGTCGCATCGATGGTCGCATCAATGCCCCGAACGGTGGTTGGACACAACAATACCAACAAAAGGCTTACCACCAATTCAATGCATACAAGGGTCACGAGAATCCGTATTCTAATAACATGAGTCTTGACATAGCTAAGCGACAACTCGAAAACAACCCATTCTCTCACAGTATTAACTAAATTTTACGTTTTGGTTCAGATAAAAACAATCATTAAAATTTTATACATAAATTCTAATGAAGGTCTATACATTGGACATTGATAGCAGTGAGAGAGATCCCATACTGTACCCAAATCAAAACGAATACGTTATAGATTTGAAAAATCAGCCTATTTATGATGTTACAAAAATTACACTCGTTTCTGCAAAGATACCAAACTCACAATTGTTAATTAATTCTACAAATAACACTTTTAGTATTGATAATACTGATTTCACTCTTGCGAACACAAACTATTCGTCTGGATCTGATCTTGCGTCAGATTTGGAGTTGTTAGTGGCTCCCCCGGCTTCTAAAATTGACAGTGTGTCGTATGATGCAGATACTAATTCTATAACATTTTCAAATACAGTTTCTGATAATTTCTCTATTCAGTTCTATTCGGGTACAAATGGATACGTGTCAACACAAATCGGAAAAACGACACCTCATCAGATTTTAGGTTTTACAAGTCTCGATTATGATTCTGATGCGGGACAGTTAAAATCCGGTTCTATAAATTTCACAGGTCCAAATGATCTTATAATTAGAATAAGCAGTGGTTCTGATAATTTAAATAAACACATTTATTCGAATACACCATTCTATACAGGAAGAATCATAACGAACGGTACAACATCCACTATACACACGGGTTCAGATGATCCATTGAACCACACGTTTTACGCTGGACAACAAAAAACAATACACAGATTAAAGGTTGAATTTTTCTATATGAGTCATGGGCGATTAATACCCTATGATTTTAGGAATCAAGATCATATTATAAAGCTCGAAATAGAATGTTCTACTGATAAATTAGAAGGCTTACCGAAGGTTATGAAAAGCTTTGAGTTGCCACCACCAATAAGCATTCCCGAAATTGAGAATCCTTATAAATGGAAAGAGTATATGTATATAGCTACCATAGTTGTAGTTGGTACATTACTATTAATGTTGATGCGTCCAAGGAAACTTAGCGAGTAACCGCATAGATCGGTTGAACCGGCTTGGAAACACGCTTAGACAAGCGAGAAATCACGAGGAAGAACACAATCGAAAGGAGTGTGGTCAAGATCGCCGTGAGGAGGTATTGCATACCACCGTTCTTGGACGTCTTCACGAATTGTTGAATGATCCAACGAGCGAGGTCATTCCAGCTGAGGGCCGCAGCGAAGCTGAAACCAGCAACAATCGCATTGAGGGATTGGGTTTCGAGTTCCTGTGTCACAAGAGTGATAGTCTTAGACGGGTCAGAAAGAATTTCGGGCATTTTTATATAATATAAGTAGAAAATTATTCAGGTAACAATTCTTCTTCTGTTAAAATCTTTTTATATTTTGTTTTATTTTTATATGATTTATCAAAATTTATTATTTGTTCATCTGATGAATAACCATCACTAGAACTACTGTCGTCATCGTCGCCATCCTGTATAATAAACTTATATTCGGTGGTCGACCATCCTTGTGGATCAGATGAGTCCATTACTATTAATAGCATTTTTTAACATCTCTTCTGTCGGATTGGTTGGAGACCACTGATCCCAAGTGTCGTAGGCTTCGTTTATTTTAAGAAAAGTTTCATCTTCACCCGAATATCTTTCGAACATTTCATCAGATTCTTCGACGACTTCTATATCGTCTTCGTCTGAATCTGTATCTTCTTCGTCGTATAGATCTGGAAAATGTGTCCCAATTTTTTGACCGACTGTGTGCATGACACAGTACTTCATTGCATATTCCACATCTTTTGATAAAATCGTGTCTCGACCACATGCGTGTGCGTACTTTCCTGCGAGTACCATCCCCATTTCAAGAACGGGTTGAATTATACCAATGGCGCTCTGCATCATTTGATTCTCGAAGTCTCCCGTACTTTCACCAAAACCTGTTTTCATCATATTATATTCAACTGTTAAAAATAGTTTTGGCAAATCCCTCGCTTACACGTAAAATATTGTAACTGAGAGCGCAAACTCTGAATTCTCTTGAATGTATTGCCGATTCATTCAAACTTAGGTTTATAATTTGATCTTTTACAAGGCTAAAGTTTAACTGACCAGTTGGGTAATGTTTTTCTGGTTCAAGAGCAAAGCTGTATGAGTAAAACCGTCTCATGAGTTGACATCTTGAATGATGAATGGTGGATTGTACAGCTTTTAAAAATATATAGTTACCAGTAGTTTCATTTATAACTTCTTCTGTGTTAAGATGTAAAGTTAAATGTTTTAATTGTTCATATAAAATCATTTTATTGTTTTGTGAAAAACTAAGATTATCATAATCAAATGGATAAACAAAATCAGATGCCGTTTTCTTGTTTTCTCTTTGAATTATGAAATACATTTCCTTCACAGGATTTATAAACGATGTTTTGCATTTAAATTGATTTGTTCCAAGTGGTATTGAAAATATATTTTGTTGAATCTGTGTTATTGTGTAGTCTATTTTTCTATTTCTAATCATATTTCTCTCTTCATTGTCTAAAAAGACAATCTCACAATTCAATTTAAAATCTTTTATTGATTTATTGATCGGGGTTGTGACAAGAAAACCACTTGTATCAACTAACAAATCACTGAGATCTCTCAACTTTATTTCAACTTCAACTTCTTGTTTGGTTATGGCACACAAGGGTAAAGATAGTTCAGTATTGTTAAAAAAGTAGAATGGAATATCTACAAAACACTTTCTATCGCTCGTAGCCGAACCGAGAGAAGAAATGATACTATAATTAGAATTTCTTACACCTGCCGCCCGCTTATTGGGATATTTGCCAATCATGTTGTTAAGCGCCCATTGTTTTGTTTGTGTAACGTTTTGTTCGGAGTATATCTGTAAATAATCGCTTGGTATAGATTGTATGACTTCTCCACCTATCAAAAGATCAACTCTTTCTATCAATGCATGACCAATCGATTCAACGTAACATATTCCAGATGATATGGCGGGTAGTGTCATTTTCACAGATATAGTCTTTATAAGGTCTCCTATGTTTGGTGGTATAGTAAATCGTGCAATCTGACCAAAATCAACGTCACCTGATGGATCTATATCGATAAAACTTTTAGAATAATTTGTATGTCTCTTGAAATTTTTTATAAAATAAGTATACTCTGGATCATCCGTGAAATACTTATCTTGAAGACCGGTCGCCTCTAATTGCACCAAACCAGCCATTACTAATATATAGATCTAAAATTTTAAACCAGCCAACCCGCTTTCAAAACGAAGAACATTGTAATTTACTGCATAAATTCTGAATTTATTATCACCTGAATAATAAGGACTTATTTCTATATTTAGGAGTTTATGACTTATTCTACTCATATTTATTTGGCCAGTTGGATAATACACATGTGGTTTTTCTGAAAAGGAATAAGCCCCGAATTTGGACCACAGAGTTGTAGTACTACCCAGGTAATTAGTTGCTGCTGTAATGTACGGAACATTTACATAGTTTTTGTATGTTTGAACAAAGTTCATAAATAAATCATCTATATCAAATACAGTTTGATTATTTAGTTTAAGTTCTAACCTTGTTATATCTTCAAATATGAGAGAGTTGTTTAAATTTTTGACTGCATCCGCTTGTGTGACAAAAAATAGTTCACGGACAGGGTGTCTAAAGTTAAGCATCACGGATTTTTTGGTTTCTCCGTCTTTCATATTCACCTGTGACATCTGCACTTGTGTGATCACGTGCTCTATTGGGTTTGATAGCAGGTAGTTCTTTTCATCAGGTGTAAGAAAAACAAATTCTGTATCGAGTGATAAATTTTTAACTATAGAACCCGGTGTTTCGTATGGGTAAGACCATACGACTTCATTTTCGTTTCTAAGTTTAAGTCTCACTTCTACCAACTGTTTAGTAAGAGCACACATAGGAATAGCTAAGCTTGGGTGACGATAAAAATAGAACGGAAGATCTATAAAATAGGTATAACTTCCTTGATATGAAAGAAAACCACCATGACCATTCAAAAAGTAAAGAGACTGGTAGACGTCGTCATCAGAGTTATGCAATTGTTGATGCATGTAAATATACTCTCCTGTGAGTCTTTCTACTGTTTGACCACCTATTAAAAGGTCTACGTACTCGATTAACTCTGTGCAGATTGATGGTACGTACGCCAATTGATTTACACCAACGCTTTCTGGTCCGGGATCTGTTAGGGTAATCTTAAGAGTCATGTTCTTAACCAAATCACCTTTATTGTGAGGTATTCTACAATCAAGTTCGCGTCCAAAACCAAGTTTTCCATCAAATGGTGTTTCGATTTGTTCTACAGAAAACTTTGTGTGTCTTTTAAAATTCATCAGGAAGTACGAAAACTGTGGTTCGCCAGTGAGCCAATGGTCCTGGATCCCTCTGACAGCCAAGTTCAAACGACCTGACATCTCTAATGTATATGAGTAAAATTTTACGAAATAAAACAGGGCACATACATTAGAAGGATGAATCTTCAACTAAGAAAATTCAAACCAGAAACGATGTCTGATGATCGTGTGTGTGTTTTTATAGGGAAACGTAACACTGGTAAATCTACTTTAGTGAAAGACGTCATGTATCATAAAAAACATTTACCGGCTGGTATTGTTTTGTCTGGTACAGAGGAAGGGAATCATTTTTATTCAGAATTCATACCCGACTTGTTCGTATATGGTGATTACGACAGGGAAGCCATAGAACGTGTAATGTCCAGGCAGCGCAAATTGGTGGGAGCTGGAAAGTCAAACTGCGGAGCTTTTATGCTTTTAGATGACTGCATGTATGATTCTAAATTCTTAAAGGATACGTGTATCCGGCAATGCTTTATGAACGGGCGTCACTGGAAGATCTTTTTCATGTTGACGATGCAGTATGTGATGGACCTTCCACCAGCATTGCGTGCCAATGTGGATTATGTATTTATACTCAGAGAAAATATCATACAAAATAGAGAAAAACTCTATAAGTCGTTTTTCGGTATCTTTCCAACGTTTGATATGTTTTGTAAGGTAATGGATGCGTGCACAGAAAACTATGAGTGTCTCGTGTTAGATAACACAGTAAAATCTAACAAGATACAGGATTGTGTGTTTTGGTATAAAGCAACCGTTCGCAAGAATTTTAAGGTTGGTAGCCCGGAGCTTTGGAATCTTCATAAGAAGATGTATAACCCTAAGTATATATCACAAAAGGAAGACGACGCTAAGAAAGCTAATAGGAAAACATCTATTAATGTCATAAAAAAGAAGTAATTCAGGACAAATCATTTGCGTTTCACACAACTTTCAAAAAACTAGTTGTATATTAAATGTCGAACCCCGTCGTCACTATGAATTTATCAGAAAACAACGATGGTATGGTCCCGGTTAACCCGTCCACGAGTTTTGTGCAAGAAAACACCAATCCACACCCCCCGCCACCGACGCAGTTAATTCGAGATGAAAAAAATATAAGTCAACATAAAGAAACGATGGACTCTACGCCGATATCGGACATTATGATTGACAATGGTGCTGGCGAAATGGGTATGATGGAACCGCCCATGATGTCTGCACAACCCAGAACGCAAGGAGTCATGCCGCAAATGGTTGCGGCGCAGCCCCAGGGTGCTTACCAACAACCGACTAACAATAGTACCGAAAATAAGAATCCGTTCAACTTGACAGACGATCAAATGACTTCTTTGCTTGTCGCCGCTTGTGCAGCCGTCGCTGTCAGTAAACCTGTCCAAGATAAACTTGTGACCTCTGTTCCTAAGTTCCTTAACGAACAAGGGAGCAGAAGCATGGTTGGTTTGGCTTCCACGGGTTTGGTTGCCGCGGCTGTGTTCTATTTTACAAAGAATTACATCGTCAAGGACTGATCACTTTCCCAACCCATATTACTGTAAATCGAATTATCAATTCCAGAAAAATAGGTCAAAAGAGCTCCTATGGCAAAAGCCGACATGAGCAAGATACTCAACTTAAGTGTCTTTCTTCTGTCACTTCCGTATTCCTCGACCGCCTTTTTACTCTCACCCCAAATACTGTTTACCACAAATGTAACTATCAAAGCGATGAGACTCGCTGAGAAAAAGAATATACGATCGACGGCTAAACGGGGGATACTACCCACAATCAAGCGCATAACGTTCGGAATGACAACAGTCAACCAAAGAAGATTGAGGTTATAGTTCTTAAACACATGCGGAACTATAGTAAGACCGTATATTACTAGCCAATAAAAGATGACCATAATAACAGCACTGACTGGTGTTTTCATTTAGAGTATGTAAATATTATTTATCCTGGATGTGTTTGCCACAGAAACCGGTCTTTGTACTAATTTGTTCATAGACATTGAGTTTTACAGCTATGTTTCTCAGTTTTTCGTAGTTTTTCCAAAATTGTTCCGAATGGTCGTATTCCGAAACCGTGCAATGTGCGAGTTCGTGTAAAAGAACGTGGAATATTTCATTTGGTGTACCGGATAAACATATTCCTATTTCGGCGCCTTTATTTGTGTTATATCCAACTGTACCATCCACGGGTCTGTAATAACCACTCAATAATATACGTCTTTTAATAGAATCAAACTCCGGGGCATCAAGTGTAGACAGATGTTCCCTGAGAATCTTATACTTTTCCTTTACGACTAATAACTCTTCTGGTTCACGGGTGTAAGATAATATGACTATATTTATCACAACCAACAAGACTGCTAATATCATCTCTTATATACAAAGATAAATTTACTATACATCTCAGAAATTTTGTTTCCGGTAAGACCTTGCCATAGTTCCAAACTAAAACCCATATCTTCTAGATATGTTATGAGTAAATCTTTGAAAGCAATTGGTTCGGACTTTGCATCGTCCGCATAATATGGCGTATCTGTTAGATATACAAACAACTTTTCACCAAAGCCGCCATTTGCCTTTTGCTTGGTGATAAAAAAATTACCCATTTCATCTTCCATCGGAGTCTTGAACATAATTTGCTCAGAATCCGGAATAATACCGATAAGTTTACCACCGGGTTTCATTCTAGCTTTTATAGCAGCTAACGAATTGAAAAATAAATCACGAGTTTGAAATATATAATGAAGTGAAAAATTATAACATATAATATCAAATTTTCTTTTGGGGCAGTTATGTATATCACCCTCGTAAAAATTTACGCTCATATGCATATTTTCCGCGCGCCTCTTCGCTTCTTTAAGAGATTCTGAATTTGGATCACACATGTTTATCCTGCATCCACATGACCTCCATTTTTGGAGGTCTCCGCCAAAACCACACCCAACATCTAAAATCTGATGCCATTCTTTTGTTACACTCTGTATGAGTTGTCTCTTAGCATCATTATGATTTCGACGAATCTCTTCCATGTTTTTTATACGTTTTTTAGCTTTACACAGTTGACTTACTTGAAATATAAACCTAAGTTGTAATAGCTTAAAGTTTTGAAGATATATATTCGTATAAATAATGGCTTCTCTTGAACAAGATTACACTACCGTCCCGGGTCAACTCTTCGCTTGTTTGTCTGTTGTTGGACCGGAATGTCCGCAAAAGAATGACAAGTTTGGAATCAAGATTCGTGGAACTTTTGCTACCCGTGATGAGGCAGCCAATCACGCTAAGCGTCTTCAAAGAGAAGACTCCACTTTTGATATCTACGTCGTCGACATGTATAAGTGGTTACTCATTCCACCGGATCCAACTGTTATTGAAGATGTGCATTATCAAAATGAAAAGCTCGAAGAGATTATGACTGGTTATAGAGAATCTCAACAAATGGCTGTGCGTATGTTTGAAGATCGCAAGAAGGAAATGATGGACGCCAAGTCGTATTTGCGACCGGGTGACGAAAACTCCAAGTATTACACGAAGCCGGATGAAGCACCGATTAGCCACCCGGCCGAAGTCTTGGAACGTCTCCAAAAGGAAGAACCGGATACGCCCATGGAAGAACTCGTCAAGCGTGCCGATGAAATTGTTAAGAAGGAAATCGAAGAACGACGCCTTCAACGGGAAGCCGAAGCCGAAGCCGAAGCCGAAGTCGAAGAAGGTGAAATCGTAGAATCTCAAGAATCGTCTACCGAAGCCAAGATCGAAGAAACGAAGGAAGATGGTGAGGAAGAAGTTTCTTCAGCCTAAATTTTTAATCTAAATATAATTTAAATGATAATTGCATTCATTACAATTTTCATTGTCGTAATCAGTGTGACTATTTTCTTTTTTATGAAAAATTCAAGTTCCCAAAAAAAGAAAATGGATGATAATAACGTAGAATATATTTCAGCAACAGAGGTTATGGAGGAAAACTTAAAGGATCCTGTTATAGTGAGTCGTGCGTATTTCACAGAAGATAAGCTTGGTGATCTAGGTAATTTTACTGGTTACTCAAGTGTATCTGAGGATCACTGGCTGCATGGTTTTCCCCATGAAAAAGCCCAATAAAAATACAGCAAAAGCTATAACAATCATATTTTTATCCATGTTTGAAAATAAATCGGAGTTAGGCATAATAGGGGGTGGCGGAGGAGGTGGCGGCGGTGGCGGTTGCATATACATCATTTGTGGATGATGTTGGGCTTCGGGTTCATCGTAGTAGAAGTTATCTCCTTCATTACCGTTATCTTTGTCCGCAGGCATTAGATCGATGTCCGGTTTATATTCAATTGGATTTCCTATATCGGTTTCCATATTTAAATATAATTAATTTTATTCTTTTAAGTATCTTCTTCGTCGTCGTCCTCGTCATCATCAACGACGAATTCTTTCAAGTTACCATTTTCGTCTTCTTCGTCGTCGCTATATTCACTTTCTTCGTCTGAATACAACTCATCTTCGGTGTCTATATCAGACCCCATGTCAGTGTCATATTCATCTTCCTTGTAATCGTCAATAAAAGATTCTTCGGTGGCTTTAAACAATTCGGGCTTTTTGGTGTTTCTTCCAGATCTAGTCTTATAAATCATATATAATTAATAAATTCTATTGTTTAAGTATCTTGGATTAAAAGGTTTTTTATTGGCTATCGCACTTTCTAATATCTGCTCTTCTATTTCGTAAGCTATTTCCATGGCCAATTCTTGTATTTCTTCAAATACGTCATATTCGTTGTAAAGACCTATGTCTTCTAAATGATCAAGAGATTTATACAAATATTTTGAAGATATATACGGATCTTCCAAATTTTCTTTAGATAAATTTAAATTTTCCAAGAAAAAACTAAAAGATTCTTTATCTATGCCCGAGTACTTATATGATCTTTTCACAAGTTTGTCTATAAAGGGTGTATCGTGTTTATTGTCATACAATTTAGCCATGATATATCCAACAGTTCCTAAAAATATCAAAGACATCTTAATTATGTAAATTATTTTTTTTTCAATAAATTAAATATTTTTGGTGTCAATTTAATTTTTATGTTATTTTTGCAAGAACATTCCTGTGTAATAAAATTTTGAACAATTTTAAAAGTTATACATTTTTCATGGTTTGATTTAATATTATGACAATATGTTGCATTTGTAAACACTGTGTAACTCGTCTTGTTACGAACAACCTTTATGAGCTTGGTACAGTTATTACCCGGGTAATACTTTCTTATGAATAACTCCAACTCTGGTTTGATTTCCGGGTTCATGGGTTCAACTTTTGGTGGTGGTTTTATCTCTGGACATTTCACCTTTTCTGGATATAGCATGTCTTTTAATTTTGCAGTTAATAAATACCTTTTACCTATGAAATCTTTACAAAATCCACACTTTCTCTCTCGAATGGTTTCGCATCTACAAAAACATTTTTGTGCAATCATATCACCGGATATGTAAAACCATATATGATTAGAACCATGCCGTCTTCCAAGATTCTCACAATAGTGAGATGTTGTTGAAACAAGAAATTGATTGTTATGTTTAAAAATTTTAGTAATCCTCGCGTCACCCTGTCCTTCTAGATTATTTTGTACAAACTCTTCAATTTCACCCATTAAAAATTCATCGTGCACTTCATCCTTCATTTCAGTTTTTGAAAAATTACCCTCTTTTATGGCTTTTGAAGGTGGTTCTACATCAATGTGTTCAGTTGAATCGGTTCGAACTGTTGCCATTTTCATGATATCTACCGTAGGTGTCTGATCTATACTCATAAGACCCGTAAATCCACCATGCACAAATACGGGTAGGTAAGCGACCTGTATAGCTTTACCAGTCTGTTTACACTCTGCACACCCCTGACCACCACATGGGTCATGTTTCCCCTTTTTATGTGAAAATGGCATTCTAAACCCACTTCCTTTAGATCCACGTGTAATGTCACCATAGACTGCCGAATCGATGATCTCATTCCAGTCTATAGATCCCTTTGCCGTGTAAAGTGCAACTAATATATGTTCACGAAGAGCTATCGCCGATTTTTGATTTACAACAAACCCCGGCCAATTTAAGTGAATTCCCGTTTTCACTTTGTTTTCAATTTTTTTGGGTGGTGCCACACAAATAAGACACTCCTTTCCACAATATCTTTTGACTTTTGTGCATATGACTTTGCATATGTCTTTTATTTCATCGAGGGAAAGGGCATCTTCACCTTTGAAATCTATATCTACAAAAAAGTTATATAAATCTGTTTTTTGCTCAACAACGAATAACTTTTCACCACTTTTTACCGCCGAAACGTACACTTCATAAAATTCATTCAATTTATCAAATGGGATTGAAAGGACCCCGCCATCCATGAGTACATGTGATAAATTGCGACGATTGCATACATTGTTTTTTCGACACCAGTTCTTAAACATACTTACCTTATTAACGATCTTCTTCTCTATACCATCGCATACAAGAAACATCTGGATATTCCTTATTTTCTGAAAGATCTTTTTTAATAACCAACAATTCATAAACAGTTTTATTTTTTATATTTTCTATATACTTATCCGCTTCATCTTCATAATATCCCCTGTTATTCAACAGTAATTTTCTAACCTGTGATAAAATGTAGCTCTTAGACTTCATTATTTAATACAAAATTTTTTTCTATTGAGAGAAGTTATGCACGAGTAGAATTCAGGGTTTTTGATTACATTGTTCACAATCAAATCCCATCTCTTTCTCGTTGCAAATTCTTCGAGTGTATCAAAACTGATGTAATCATTTTCATCGTGTGATTTTTTAATTGGTTGTTTATTTAATTTTTTTATACTTGTTCTGTACTTTTCTTCGTAAAATTTATTAATTATTGCACTTTGTTCATTCCTTTTATAGTCGACAAAGAATACAAAAACATTATAAACTAAATCAACAGTTGGACTTTCTTTGACGGTAAATACATAATGTGTATATTCACCACTTTTCAAATTAACAATTCCCCTCGTTTCTTCTTCGAGTTCCCTCAGAGCACACTTCAAAGGATTATTAATTTCCCTTCTTCTACACCCTCCGGTCACAAATATCCAGTCTTTAAATCTTTTATCCCTTACCGTGAGAAATTTTGGTTTTTCGTCAGCGAAGCTGACTGGTATCGCTATTGCCTTGTATTTCTTCATTGCTCATTGGCAAGTTATGATAGCTGGATATCATTATTCTTCGGATTTTTCCCCGGAAGCCTCTAGTTCGCTAACTTCCTCTTCTACCTCTTTGATAGCGTTGGAATTTTGTTTTCTTATCATACTCTCCTGAACGACGAGATGATTCATCATCTTAGAAGAGAAACCCTTGACACCATTGAGTTCTTCCTTGGTCTTGCCCAATTCTCTAAAGAGAAATGTAGTAGCGGCGACACAAGCAACAATAGCGACAATGAGCATAGTTTCACGATCAATTGGAATCATAATTATTATTTATATTTCGAATCATCTTTTTAAGCAGTTGAATAGATAGCACCCATCTGAACTCTGTTACTTACAGGACAGTCGTACGGTTCTTGTCCAAATTGAATGGAGTTATAGTGTGTATTTTCACAATTTCGATTTGTTGGGGGTGTCGCCGTTTTAGGCTTTTGGCCGACCTTCGTGGGCTGACCGATGAATTTTTCTATCACCCTGGACTTGGGATCGTACGTAAGCACGAATACGACCGCCAAAAAGAAAACGTTGTTCCAAAACATTGTGTTTATTTACTATTAATAAACAGAATGTTTGTGAGTAAAAATTAATTTATGAAATGGATTATTTAGTTGGAATACATGAGACCACCCATACCGTTTTCAATACGGAGGATGTTGTAGTTGATCGCATACACGTCTTGGCTAGAGAGCGCCTTTTCGTTCACGATGCGGGCAGAATCGAGGCGAGAGAAATTCAAAGAGCCCGTCGGCTGAAGCTTGGAAACATCCAAACAGAGTGGGTAGAGGAACATGTGACGACCAACCGAAGCATCCATGGAAGACGTGTGATAGTACGCCGGAACTGTGGTGTAGGCCGGGTCAGCAAACTTGTAGTCACTGACATCCGTGCCGTTGATTTGCAATTTCAAACGGTTATCCGCGGCGACACAGGCAACTTCGCCACTACCGAGGCGTGTAGCGGACACAAGTGCCTTGATCGGGTGGTTAAAATTGAGTTCCTGGATTCTGGCACTCGACGCAATAGCCTTTTGCACTTGGGTGATGATCATATTTTGTGGTTGGGAAGCGAACATAGAACGTTCTTCTGTGTCGAGGTAGGCGTAGTTCGCATAGCATTCCCAACGAAGTCCGTCAGTCTTCGCACTAGAACCCCACGTAATACGCAATTCGACGTCGTGGTACTGGAGGCCGACCAATGGGATGGCGGACTGCCAGTTTTCACAGAAAGTGAAGCGCAATGGGTAGAACTTAGAGGTACCAGAAGAACCACCAAACATGTCACCTGAAACAGACTTGGAAATGTTACCAGCCATAATTCTCGGGGCAATGTCCCGCGTAAATACATTATCATGTTCATCAATTACTTGACCACCGATGAGAAGTTCAACCTTGGATATGTAGTTATCCCAGGCAGCCGGGGCAATTTCGGCAACGGACGCACCGTCGGCTGCAACCGGGGTAAGGTAGACGTAACCTAAGAGATCACCCTTGCGTTCGAACCGCACCGTAGACATACCATTATCAGAAACATTCCCCTGGATCACCTGACGTTCCACGGTTTGAGAGAAGTTTGTGTGACGCTTGTAGGTCGATCGAAAGAAGCTTACTTCCGGTTGACCGACCAGGTGCGCATCCTGGGCACCAATCGCAACAAGTTGGGCAATACCACCAGACATTTTATATTATACTAAGAGTTTATTTTTTTTAAGTAATGTCTGATATCTTTACTATCTCAACCTTTCCATGTGGATCTGTATGTGTACCAAATGATGTGCCGCCATAAGCACCCGGATTTGCGTTATAGTCGATGTCTCCCACGCCAGCAAGGGTTCCGTCGGTCAATTGATCACGGAAGGCAGGGACATCAGTTTGTGTGACGGTTTGTGCGGTAAGTTTAGACGCCCGGAGGTGCGCCGATGGGAAGTCCACAATGTGGGTCGCCATTTCTATTATAGGGGGAGGAAAGTCTTATGGTGTTGGTGGCGTGGGCCATATGGGGTTAAATGGGTTAGTCGCCACTCCGATTTTATCCTGAACATTAATATTGTTCGTCAAAACCGTTGCATTCTCAATTATTAACTGTCCAGCGGGTGTCCCTATAGACATTTAATATATGAGGAGGTTTTTATTAAAGTGTGTATAATTATTATTGTAATAATTCTTCTATTTTAGCTTCGAGGCGTTCCTTGTCCTCTATAAGTTTTTGAATAGCCCCATACATTGCGGCATATATTTGATCTGGATTCAAAAATTTCACATCATCTATACCATATTTATGATCAACTGTTGTGATTGCTTTTGGGATGACTTCTTCAACCTCTTGAGCAATCCAACCAACAACATTTTTATCTCGTACACTTTCTACTTCGTCCTTCCAAGAAAAGCGTCTAAGTTTAAGGGTTTTAACCAAATCGTAGCATTTATCCAAATCGGCGTCTTCTATATTGTCCTTTAGTCTCATATCAGACGTTGTATCCCAACTACCACCGCCAGTCTTAGCAGCCGTACCATTAACTTCAAGTGTAAATGATGTAGAGCTCGTACCTATACCCACGCTGGATGTTGTATAGATCTGATCGGTCGTGAGGACCTTATAACTTGGTAACTCATACACACGGACGTGACCGGCGTTGTTACCATTACCGTCATTCCAGTACGCCCCAATAGCCATAATGGAACCGTCCGAGGAAAGGGACACAGACTGACCAGACATGTCATCCGCCGCCTCACCATCAATGTCCGAACCCTTCTGGACCCAAGCCGAACCAGACCATTCGTAGATGCGGACGTGACCGGCGTTCGAACCAGTGGCATCATTCAAAGTTGCCCCAATGGCCACGATGGAACCGTCCGAGGAAAGGGATACTGACCGGCCAGACCCGTCACTCGCCGCCTCACCGTCGATGTCCGAACCCTTCTGAACCCAAGCCGAACCAGACCATTCGTAGATTCGGACGTGACCGGCGTTCGTACCATTACCGTCATTACTTATTGCCCCAATGGCCACAATGGAACCATCCGAGGAAAGGGACACGGAACAACCAGACTGGTCATTCGCCGCCTCACCGTCGATGTCCGAACCCTTCTGAACCCAAGCTGAACCAGACCATTCGTGGATGCGGACGTGACCGGCGTACGTACCAGTTCCGTCATTTAACATTGACCCAGTGGCTACTATGGAACCATCCGAAGAAAGAGACACGGAATAACCAAACTGGTCTTGGTACGCCTCACCGTCGATGTCCGAACCCTTCTGAACCCAAGCCGAACCGGACCACTCATAGATGCGAACGTGACCGGAGTCCGTAGCATTACCGTCATTAGCTGTTGCCCCAATGGCCACAATGGAACCGTCCGAGGAAAGGGATACGGACGTGCCGGACCGGTCATTCGTCGCCTCGCCATCAATGTCCGAACCCTTCTGGACCCAAGCCGAACCAGACCATTCGTAGATGCGGACGTGACCGGCGTTCGAACCAGTTGCGTCGTTATTACTAGCCCCGATGGCCACGATGGAACCGTCTGAAGAAAGGGATACGGACTGGCCAGACTTATCACCTGCTGCCTCACCGTCGATGTCAGACCCCTTTTGGACCCAAGCCGAACCGGACCATTCGTAGATACG
>Ga0228638_1000007_pt1 | contig 87864 bp, 82 predicted proteins | sample 48DmetaG_FD_182704 | JGI IMG/M metagenome (GOLD analysis project Ga0228638, IMG submission 182704) | Seawater microbial communities from Monterey Bay, California, United States - 48D | ecosystem: Environmental > Aquatic > Marine > Coastal | place: USA: California | collected 2016-10-31 | reverse complement strand
AGACATTATCTTATGGATCCATTTGTATTGCTTTTGCTTCTCACGCGGCATCCATCTTCCAGCAAGTGACGGTTTAAAATTCGTGTCCCTTTGAAGCATTTCATATTCCCCTTTAATAACTAAAACAGACCGGTGACACATATAATGAATTAGCCAATAATTTTTATTCTCCTTTTGAGCAATATATTTACACATATATTTAATATCCTTCCAAGAACCCATAGGATGTTCATTGTTATCATTTACTATAAAAGAACGAACTAGAAGCTTAGCAAATTCCTGGTCTTGTGTTTTAGACCATATCCACACCATCATATATGCTAGGGAATATTCTCCTTTTCCTGCTTCAATATCACGAACATGCATCGTAAGTCTAAAAAGTTGAGTAAGTTCCTCCCTGTGTTCATTCCAATTAAGATTTTTTAATAGATAAAACATTTTTTCCTCCAGATCTGAATGATCTTCTGTTCTTACAAGTTGAAAATAAAGTTGAGTGATAAGTGACTGTGCCTCAGTTTTACTAGTCCATTTTGTTGCTTCAACTCCCCAACCATGTTGCGGGGTTCCATTTTCCCCATAAAGTTTTCTCTGAAGATAAATATCAGGTGTGCTCTTAGAGCTGGTGCGGTCAAGTGCTGAAATAATTGAACTCATAGTATGATAATAATCCGAAACGTTTCTATATTCTTTTTCTAGTATGTTTATTTCTTTTCAATTTTCCGTGACGTATATAAACTTTTTTTGTATTATTTATTTTCTTAACCGGTTCTTCGTAATATACAATATGTAAGCTATTCAAATTTTTGAATATATTAATTGTATCGTTCCATATAACATCACTAAGCTTACTAACAATAGACAAAAAATTGTAGTTTTCTTTATGTTTTAAATAATTTAAAACATCTTCTGGTTCTAAATCAATATTATACTGTAATATACTTATTAATTTATGGTGTTTATTATTATAATCTTTGTTTGTTTTTAATAAATAAATAAGTTCAGCTTTACTTGTAATATTATTATCAATTAATAAATTATCTTTTTTAACATAATATATATTATTATTACCGTCTACGTATGTGTAAAAAATTTTAATAATATCCACATTTTCTTTATAAAATGACTTGTAGTCACTTTCTTCTTTTTCTAATGTATCCATCCACGCATCATCTTCTAATTCTTCATCACTAGACATATCTATATCACTATAATGTTGAAGGTGTCGTTCCATTAATTTATTAACGTAAAAAAATTAAATAATATAAACTAATTAATTTTTTATTATATATTATTTTTTATTAATCCTCATCACTGTCTTCATCGTCGCTGCTACTATTCTCTTCATACATAAATCTTTCTAACATTGCCTTATGCCACTCATTATTTTCTTGTTTCATTTTTTTTTGTTCTTCTCTTTGCTTCTCGTCTTCCTTTTTACGTTTTTCATTTTCTGCTTCTTTCTCCTTCTTTCTCTGTGCTTCTCTCTGTTTTTTACGTTCTTTATTAGATATTTTTACTGGAATTGTTCTCAGTGCTTTTGTAATATCAATTCCACTTGAAACAGCACCTTCTAACATAGGCCTTCCATTTTTATCTCTTTTTACATCATCAAATATAGAAGGTCCTCCCCTTCTCCTACGATTGTTTCTAAAGTTACCCCCTCTTCCTCCCCTATCATAACCGCCTCCTCTATTATAACCAACCCTTGTTTTAAAAGAATTAAATTTTTTACCTGGACTATTTGAACGTTTTTCGGGACTATTTGATCGTTTCCAACGTGAATTTACATGATTATCACGTGTAGAACTTTTAAAGCGATTTACTCTTGGTACCTCGTCTTCATTAACATAGTTATTATCTTGGGAACCTTCAGGTTTTAAACAATCCCATCGGTTTGTTTTTGGCATTCGTCTGTGTGACATATTGTTCGACTATATTAAAATATATTTTATAATTAATATAATTCAATTTTGTTAATTACTTAAAGAAATATCTTGATATTACTTTGTGGAAACACACAGATTCTTAACGGCAAACATTTTTACTATTAAAAAATTTAATAATATAACGACTATAGATATCACATTATAAGAATCGGCACCAAAATTGATTATAATTTTAATATTATAATCAATACTATAACAACTATGTATACTTTATGTTTGCCTAAAATAGATAATAATGTTACAAAATCTCAATTATATTTAATTTTCAATAAATATAATTTCGGGAATATTTATAAAATCGATTTAATTAATATTAATCGATCTAAAAGAGCATTTATTCATTATAACATCTGGAATAAAAATGAAAAAAATAATAAAGTTAAAAAATATTTAGATGATGGATTAGATATTAAAGTTATTTATGAATTTCCTTGGTTTTGGAAATGTAGTAAAAGTAGGTCATAAAAAAGGTAAGATTCGTTAAGTGTAGAACATTTTTTTTAGTTCTTTTTTTTACAAGAACTTATATGATTTTCCATTAATGTTTCTTTTAGATCTAGTCCCGCGGCAACCCACATCTCCGCAAAATTTTTTTTTTCTCTCTCTAATTCTAACTTATCTTCTTTTCTCTTATTTTTTGTTGCCTCGTCATATTCCCTTTTTAAGTATAGCCACTCTTGAGGATCAATACTACTACCACTAGTAATACTAGACATAGTTACTTGTTCTTTTTTTGGCATATATGTGATTGATATATTTTTATTTTAAACTATATTTTAAAGAATTCAATTTTCTCTACAATCAACTAGCCAAATAAATTCCTTAATCTTTTCTTCTTTTTTTTCACGTTTTTTCTTTGCTATTCCTACATATCTATTATATGTATTATGTTCAAATGGTATTTTCTCTACCTTTCCCTTTTCTTGTAATATTTTATCCATTTCTTGTAATGGTATTATACCTTTATTATTATAAGAAATCATTATAAACTTACTATTTGTATGTTTTATTAAATCTATAAAGGTATCTTTGGCTTTTTTTAAACTACAATAACCACTTTTTTTCCAGTTTTTTGGCTGTCCTCTATAAGTATCAGGTATTTTCATATTTATATCCCATTTACTTATTATATCTAATAAGAAATAGTATATATTATATGGATGTTTATTATATGGAGGATCATAATATACTAAATCCAAATTACCTGTTGTTTTTATCCATTCGTTAGCATCCATTTTACTTATCTTAATATTTGCCTTTCCATTTGTTAATATTGGTAATCTTGGTTCTATAACTCTTTTTATTCTCTGTAAGTCTATTTCATTCTTTCCCCCAAATTTACCTTTTTCTTTTTTTTCATCTTTAAAATAAGCTGAAAATTGACCGTTAGTATTATTATTTGTAGATGCCTGGACTAACAACGGGCCTATAAAAAATTTTTGATATTCTTCACCAATATTATTTTTTATATAATGCATCATTTTATCTATTATTACAGCATTCTCGTTAGTATAATATACTCTTTCTCCTGGTAATATATTATTATCATTTTTGGGTGACCAATGTTTTGATATAAATGGGTCATATGTATTCAGTTTTAAATAATTTTTAATATTTTCTATGGTATTTTGCAAATATTCTATTTCATTCTTGTTTAATTCATCTATATCTGTTAAATAACACTCGTTCAAAATTTTTGAATATGAAGATATATCATTTACATAAAATTTACCACCATTTACTCTATTTTTAAATAAACGACTTACTACCCCCGAACCTGAAAAACCTTCGCCTATATTTATAGTTTCTTCATTTAATTCACTTTTTACTCTTTTTATTACTTCGTCTATTTTATTGATAAATTTTCTTTTATTTCCAAGATAAGTTATTATTTGTTTGCTATAATATTCTTGTTCGCTCATATAAAAAAAAGCAAATTTATTATTTTCACATATTTTACGCCCTATTTCATTTCGTTAATTACATCTTCTCTTGTAAATTCTTTAACATTTATATTATTATTACTAATATCGTAACAAAATTGTTCTTGTGATAAAGTCTTATTTAATCCAATATCGTTTGTTAATATACCTTTTTTCTTAGTATAAAAATCAAACATATCTTTTGATAATCTATTTGGTATATTTATATTTATAGTATAACAAAAGCTATTTTTATTAAATACCTTCATATTTGTATTGTGATGTTTACAAATGTGTTTCTGTAAGTTCGCTCGAGCAGCGTATCCTCTATCACAATCAATACAAGGACACTGAAATGGTCTTTGATTTTCAGGAGTATGTTTAGAATGAATGTGTGCTATCAATGCGGATTTTGGTCCTGTTGTTTCATAATTACAGTGAGGACAACATTTCACATTAAATCGTTCCTCTTTGTTGCGTCTATAATAATTTGTATTATGTTTCGTCGTCTTTTTGTAATGCATTTTTCAAGCTTATTATACGTTTAATATACGTTTAATATATTACTTAAATTTAATTTCAATTTTCCAGAATAGAAATTAAATGATTATTGATACAATAAAAAAATCTGATAGGTGGGAATCGAACCCAACACGCTACCTCCTCCACACTATGTTCCGCATACTTCCAGAAGAGGCGTCCCAATTCCTTTCATAGTTTTCCATAGCACAGTTCGTGTAGCACCAGAGCTTAAATCCGGCGCCTTTACCTTTCGGCCACTATCAGTGTTCCATACTCTCAAATGTTCTTACAGGGGCTCGAACCCTGAATACCAGTTTCAAAGACTGGCGTGATAACCATTTCACTATAAGAACTTTACAAAATTGGATGCTATCCATAGCGCTATATATTACATTACTTTACACACCGTGCTCCACCGTTTAGATAGTAGGATTCGAACTCTACGACCGGTAAATACCAACAACATCTTCGTGCTGTTCCCTTAGTCCTCTCGGGGCATATCTAATGTTTCCGTGCTCCCCAAGGATTAGTAGCTGGGTTTGAACCAGCGAAGCTTTGCAATTCTGCAAACTATGCCGGAGGCTTTTGGCCCCCTTCCTTTGTCCACTTGGATATACTAATCCTTTTTCCGTGCTCCCCAAATCCATAATACTAAAATCAATCACCAACATAATTGCCTGTTATTAATTATATAGATTTCCGTGCTCCCATAATTGTAATCTTGTATTTGGCTACCTTTTATCATCACCTACATCTTTACTGTTGCGTAGTAAATCGCCGCGCCCAGCTTTCCCAATCCGGGTATCGATCCCGGTTCTCCCCTGTGAAAGAGGGGTATCCTAACCATTTGGACTAATTGGGATGTTCTCAGTGAGGGACTTGAACCCCCGACCAATTGTTAATAAGACAATCGCTCTACCAACTGAGCTAACTGAGATGATACCAGCAGTGGGATTCGAACCCACGAAGCATTACACAACACATCTTGAGTGTGCCCCCTTTGTCCGCTTGGGTATACTGGTTTTCCGTGCTCCCCAAATCTATAATACTAAATTCAATCGCCAACACAATTGCCTGTTATTAATTATATAGATTTCCGTGCTCCCCACTAGTGGCCACTAGTTGATTTTTATACAGGCTACACCTGTGGCAGTAGCTGGGTTTGAACCAGCGAAGCAATTTAATGCGGGTAGTCGCCCACCCCTCCTTTGACCTCTTGGAGCTATACTGCCTATTCCCAATCCGGGTATCGATCCCGGTTCTCCCCGGTGAAAGCGGGGTATCCTAACCATTTGGACTAACTGGGATGGTGTTATGTTGTAGGGTAAGTGTTAATGAAGACCAAAAAGTTCAATTTTCAGATGTGAAAAGAAAAAAAATAGAACATTTTTGGGCAAATGCACATATGATTTATATGTACTTGACTTGTCAAAAAAAAAGGATTTTTTATATACAACTTGACCTTGGTTTTATTTTCTTTTTATTTCTTAATATTTACTTACCAGTGAGGTATTACTATAAACAATTTCTTAATATTTACTTACCAGTGAGGTATTACTATAAACAATTTTATAATATTATTTTCTATTTTTTCAACGTCTGTTATGAGCTCAAGTGGACATTCATTTGCGTAGACTTTTCCAAATACAGATGGTTTTAAATGAAAATTATTACCACCATTATTATTGAAAACACTTAAATATGAACCATCGGCTTTTTTAATTTTTATATTTTTTTTTACATCTAATATTGTTTTTGATTTTCCAATATGTATAGTCATCGGGTTTCTCTTCTTTTTGTTATAATTAGGACTACCATTTTCTTTTTTTTCATAAAATTCATCAATTAATTGGTTGCCTCCGTGTTTGATTTGAACTTCATACGTTTCTTCTGAAAAATTCTGACAACAGAATACATTGTATATATTATTGAATACTGCACTAACGTATTGCATGTTTTTGTTATTTTATTTATGTATTTCTTTACACTAACCTTAATTGTTTTAATGATAAACCTTAATTATTGGGAAAAAAGTTCAATTTTCCAAAAAAAAAAGGTCTTTTTATATACAACTTGCCTTGATTTTTTTTATTTTTTTATTGGATGAAACCGTGGTCTCTTAGTATAGATTCTGATAGACTAGTGATATCTACTATAAAGTTGGGAGTAGTTGATTTGAATGCTATAGCTGGTAATACTATGTTACGCTCCTTTAGTTTTGCCTTATATTCTTCACTATGTTGGTCGTATTGTCCGCCCTCTGGTAGCTGCATCATTATGGTTTGCTTTCCATTCTTGTTAGTGCTAATATATCTTGGTTTTATTTTAGCTAGCCAGTGAGTATAGGCTCTAATATGTGAGAATGGCCAGCTTTTTTTACCAGAGGGCCAGCATATGCCGTTCCTATTGTAGCAGTATCCTAGTAGGTTAGATTCGTGTAGTGTTAGTTGCCTATATTCTGGAGGGTGGTAGCTAGTAGTAGGGACGAATGTATTGTCCCAGTTTTTGATAGGAGATATAAATATGGAAATACTAGGCGAGCTTGCTATTTCGTGTGGTACGCACTCCCTAAATATTATAAGGTGTATATGTTTACTACAGTCTACGTCTACGTATCTTCTACAACCTTGATAGGTAGAGCTCATAAATGTAGGGTCAATATTGGTAAAATGTTTTTTCCCCTTCTCAACCCAGTGGTCGTAAATGGGTCGCATATTTTTGTCCTTTATATCCCACCAGCAAAATCTTCTTTGGCCTGTGAGCCCTATAATTGTAGCGGTTAATGGATTTTTGGTAAATTCTACTGACCCATCCTCAGCTGGTTCTTCGAATGGTAGGCCGTCAAAATGCAGGCTTTTAATATCTAACTTTGCCTTGCGAGCACCTAGTCTTATTCTATTTTGCATAAATTTTGATACTGGCTCTCCTTCTACTATACTAATAGCATCGCGGAATTGTTGGTCCTGTTCGATTAGATGGTGAATGGACATACCATACTGGTTTATCCAGCCTTGACTTGAATCCGGAGCTTTTCTTGGCTTTATTTTTTCTGGATGTATCTTCTCATCTAATGTAAGTTCCTTAATTTGATGTTCTTCACTTAATATCTGGTTCGCATTTTGGTAGAAATTAGTGCGTAGTAAATATCTATTGCGAGTTCCAGTTGAAATATTTTTTAAGGGAACAACGCATACTCCATACTTGTCTAAGTAAGGTATAATATTGTTTATATCTTCAGTTATCAATTGACTTGATGGTATTTCGTTAGCAGGTACTTCCATTGTAAATTTAATAGTTGGTTATATCTAAACCTAATTGAAAACCAATTAATTTCAATTTTGCCTTAATTTTCTTGACTTGGTTTTTCGCTTTCTTCTTTTTTTACAATAAGTATTTTTTTTTTCAAATTTTATAATCAAGGGTCTCTCGTATGGTCTTCTACATAACATACCAAATTGTATATTATTACTAGGTTCACAGTTGCGAGATCCAGAACACAAGTTATTACCCATGATTTATATCTAGTCTATACATAGATGTATTGATTTTATTCAATTTTCTAATATAATCATAGCATTAAACCACAAGTCAAGATTTTTTTTTTGAAAATTGAACTTCTTTGTTTTCATAACATATTAACTATCCTCCAAAACAAACAAAAGAAAAACTGAATATTAAAAACCTTCAAAACTCAACTCAAAATATGTCTTCTCGCACTTTCTCAGCTACACAGCAGGCAAATTTCGCCAAGAACTCCGACCCGGCACAGGGTGTCTCTCTCTGTATTCCTAGAGTGTTTAACAACATCAGTTGGAAGCGCATCAAGGGTCACATCATCGATGCTAACCTAGGGTTCGTCGAGCGCGTAGATGTTGTCCCAGTCGCCGGCAAGAACTTCAAGAGGGCATTCGTCCATTTCGCCCCGGGCAAGTGGAATATGAGAGATGCTACGGCTCGTCAGGCTCTCAAAGCTCTTCAGGATGGTAATAAAATCAAGCTTACATATGAGGACCCGTGGTTCTGGTTGGTAGGAATCAGTGGTGCTGCCCGTCCAGCTGAAGCCCCTAAGCCAAAGCAGCGTAAGACCCAGATTGACCTCAGTCCTAAAAAGATTTCACGTCAAGACAACACTGGATATGATCTCTCAGCACAGAACGATGAAGAGCTTCGTGAAAATCCTTTGAACGATCCTATCATAGCTCGTGTAATGTCTAACTCACCTACCGACAAGGTAAGTGATGAGCAGCTAGAGCAGTATTCCCATCTCAGCGAACAGGCAGCGACGGTGATGGCGAAGCAAGAGAGTATGGCTAACTAATTCAAAAAAAAACATAAAAAAGTAAAAAAAATAAAAAACAAATAAAAAAGAAAAAAAAAATAAAAAACAAATAAAAAAGTAAAAAAATAAAAAGCACTCAAGAGCAGGGAGTGGGCTAAAAATTTTTTCTTGTTTTTTATATTTTCATAATTTTTTTGGAAAATTGAACTTTTTGGATTTCTTACTTATTTTGTTATTAAAGTCAAGAATAATATATACTAACTCCCAATAAATTAATAAAAACCCCACTATGTCTTCTATTGTACAACCACATAGACGTAACCCAACTCGCTCTCGCAAAGCTCCAAAAAAATTTGAAGATGAAATATTTGTAAATGGTAATTTTGACCAATACTCAAGAGATTTCAGTGGTCATAAGGAAGATAAATGGAAATCCAAATGGGAAGATGCTGAAAATTACTACCATACTCAAAATGGTAGGAAATTTGTATCAGCAGCGTGGAATAAAGAAAGTGGTTATCGGTTACAACTCCGTGATTTTCCAGAGTCTTTATTAGAACTAACGAGTATCTGGAGAGATTTTGACCGAGAACTTCCATCAGATATGATAGACCATATAGGTAAATTCCTCAACTTTACTCAAATTGATCGGGCCTTATTAGCAGAGGACGATGCATTTATAGCTGGTGATGAAAGTGAAGATGATTGTGAAGAACCATTGAAAAAGAGAAAATGGTGCTGCTCCGAACTTCCTATAGATAAAGAAGAATGGTCTAGTTGTTCAGAAACAGACGAATCTGATTATGATAGCGATGACTTATGCGAAGAAGATTAAATAAAGCATATAAATAAATATCAAAAAATATCAAAAAATATCAAAAAATAAAAAACTAAAAAAGTAAAAAACTAAAAAAGTAAAAAAGCACTCAAGAGAATGGAGTGGTCTAAAAATTTTTTTCTTGTATATATATGCCATAGCCGGTTGCGAGTAGTCCTAATTGTGGGGACAAAATCGAGGTTCGACTCCTCTTTATGGCTTTTTTTATTAACATATTATATATGCCAATAAATGAAGTAGAATTTGAAAGTATGAAAAAAGTACTAATCACGTTAGGAAAAAAAACAGCGGCTTTAGTTAAAATAGCACAAGAAGGAGATTGCATGAAACCTGATTATTCCGAAGGTTGTGAATTATTAAAAAAATATACGATACCGACCAGGCAAGGTGGAAAAAGAAAATCACGTAAGAAAAGAGGAAAAGGTGCTATGATGTCTAGAAGAAAAAAACATATGTCTGCTAGAGAACCAAAGAAAAAATATGTTGATGCGGCACTAATACAATTAATAAAAAATCAAGAATGGAAACAAGCTGGTGTAGTAGCTCAAATTAAAATGATGAACGACCTTGCTTTTAAATTAGAAGACAATCAAAAAAAAGGAGGAAGAAGGAAGAGAAAATCACGTAGAAGAACAAAGAAGAAAAGAAAAAGTAAGCGTAGAAAAACAAAAAGAAAACGTAGAAGATAATTGTATATTTTAATATAAAGTTTTTAATAATAATAAAATATATATGTCTGTGGTATTCAGAAAAGATAATATATTTATCAAGAAGATAAAGACCAATAAATATAAATTGGACTATGAAGAAGGTAATTATAAACATTACTGGAAGTTTGTGAAAGAATTAATTGGAGAGAAAAATGGAAATTTTGAAGCACATAGCGTGGTTAGTTTGAAAGAATTATTAAAAAAGAAGAAAAATAAGTTATCATATCACCATTTAGTATCATTTACCAACCAAGTAGGGAATCAATATGTAAATTTAGAGAAAGATGGTTATGGAAAGGTATTTATCGATGTTGATGATATAATAGTAGTTCATAAAAATGAAACATTACAAGATAGTATATTCTTGTGTCTTGGATTAAAAGATGTTAACAAAATAGAAAATTTGGATATAAAAATAGATTTTCCATATAAAAAATCAAGAAATAGTACATTTTTCTCTCCAGAATTAAAAAATGGAGAAGTTTTTCCACTAAAAATAAAAAAAACTTCATGTATTTTTTCTCTAGCACTATTAATATCTTTTTGTATCAATGATAAAATTACCTTGGAAAATATAAAAGAAAGTCTAAGTCCAATAGCTGAAACTAAACTATATTATTGTTTATTAAGATGTTTAGAAGAAGAAACATATAATAGATATTATTTATGGATTTAATTTTCTATATATTAATTATATGTCTTTAAAAGTATTAAAAGCAAGAGCTCAAACAAGAAGATTGGTATCAGAAAAAAATAGCAAAGCAATAATGCCTGTAAATTTATATTATTCACGAAATAGTGGATTATGTTGTCCTACAAAGTCACAATCTCCAAACGCATCAGGTGGTATTTATATATCAAAAACTCCAGCACCACAAAAAAGTTATGGTAATTATACCAGACAAGCAATGTTAGGATATAGCGGACTGGCTAATAGGGTAGTTTCATTAAGAAACTCTCAGACAAATGCACAAATATCAAACGAACCATCAGGAAAACCTGAAAGAATTACATTTAAAAGAATGCCTGAATTTTCACAAAGTCAATATTTAAAAAATCTTGGAAAGTCTCATATTAGAGAAGATAAATGTAATCCTGTGTCTCCAAAATGTAATAATGATTGTTCTAGTAGGGGCAAACATTCTATTACAAAACCGATGGGATTTTTGAGTGAAGGCGAATATTTGCATCAAAAAATAATACAGAAAATAACTCCAAAGGATCATAATGATGATTGTTCTATTAAATTTAATTATGAATTACCATTAGCTCCTGCTTCTAATAGCACTTTAATTTGTTAAATGCGGTATAATAATATAAAAAAACTTATATATTATTATAAATGTCTAATTATTTAGAAGCGTCAAATACATCAAACAATACATTACTTGAAAAATTAGATTATGATGATTATCAAGGAAAAACATATCATGTAAATTTTAAAATAAATACAACAGATACAATTGTAAAAGATTTATATACAAGTAAAAAAACTCAATTAGAATCAACGAATTATAAACAAGATCCGCATAAAGACTCAGGTATTCCAATATATATGCCTGAGACAAAATCATTTTCTCCTATGACGATAACAGAAGTAGATTTTAAAATAGAATCTATAATATATTATAAACATAAAGTTTCAACATATGCTAACATTATGACTTTTGGCGATGATGAGGACACGATAGAAGAAAATTGTGGCTGTTCGAACGATGCTTCAGGAAATTTATATACTGATAATTCAGGTAATGAAATAAATCAGAATGATCATGAAATATTAGCAAATCAGCCTTTTCATTCTGGATTATCAAAAAGTTATTTTGAACCAATTCCTTATTTCTTGGTTCCATATCAAGGTATATATGCTAAAAAACTAATATTAATGAATTCTATTGGATTGATGGATAGTAGTTATAGAGGAAATTTAAAGGGATATTTTTTTAATACATCAAATCAAGTGGTAACAATGAATAGAGGAGATAAAGTATTAAATGTAGCATTACCTAATTTATCTAGAAATTATAAACTAAATCTTTTTGAGGAAACGGATAACTTAGAAGATCATCCACCTAGAGAATTGGAAAAACAACAAGAATATTTTCCAACCCCTTTTGACCAGATTTATTAATTATTTATGGAACAGGTGTGGGTAATTATCACGTATATAGGTATTACAGTCAGATGCGAATATTAAATAGGAAGTTTTATTTCTTTCAAAATGCTGATTACAATGTCCGCATATATGAATGTAAAACTCATATAAATACTCATTATGATGAAATGTTTCAAATAAAATATATTTACCTGTAATTGCTTTACACCTAAAACAACCTTGTAACCATCCATTTTCAGGTAAATGAGATTCCCTATAAATATAAATTCGTTTTAGTGTAGGCATAGTTATATAACTTTAGAAAACTAATTTTATATTCTAATTGTGTGATAAAATAATATTAACAATTTATATATGCGTAAAACTAGACATAGAAGAAGATCACGTAGAAGGCGTTCTCGTAAAATGAGAGGAGGCATGTTTGGAAATATGTTTGCAGGAGTGGGAAAAGCGTTAGGTTTAACAAGACCTCCTCCAGAGGAAAGAGAGGAGAGAACAAAATCACCGCCACCAACCGAATCCCCATTCGAACCGGTAGCAAAAGTTGAACCAAAACAAGAAGAAGAAGAAGAACCAGTTCAGGCTCCACAACAGAAACAAGAAGGTGGTAAAAGACGCCGAAGACGTAGAAAATCAAAAAAGAAACGTGGTGGTGGATGTGGATGTGCCTCACCTATGGGCGGTGGAAAGAGAAAACGCCGTCGCAAAAGTCGTAAGAAGAAACGTAAAAGCCGTCGTAGACGCCGTTAAGTTCATTTTTTTTAGTGCTTTTTTTTATTATACAAATATATAATAAAAAATTACCAATTTCTAAACCATGGTCTACCATTTACAGCAAATTGTGCTCCTACTGTAGCACCGATAGCTCCCCATAATGCTACATCACGCCAATCTAAACTATCACGAGAGGTTGGACCATGTGTTGCCCCAAAAAGAATAGTAGAACTTGCTGCTGATAAACCAACCCATAAAGAAACTTTAACTAAATCGGGTAAATAATTTCCAGGATATAAAATATTAGCGAATGAACTCATATTATATATTAATTAATTAGCTATATGTTTAAATTAATTTTTTTTTTTTGTCCTTTTTTTTCTTGTTTTTCTTCTTGTTTTTCTTCTACGAGAATATGTTTTTTTATGTCTGTGTCGTTTTTTTCTCTTCTTTGTTCTTTTTTTCCCACCACTCAATATACCTACGATAGGATTTTTTTGGATATACGTAGGTAAAGTAGGATTATATATCATACATACTAATTTTTCTACTGATGTTTTAATTTCATCTCGTGACTTTTTTTTTAAATCACTACCGATGGTTTTTATAGACCAGGCTAATAAATCATAAAAATAATCAACTAAAAAAGTTTTCATCTTATTCTGAGAGCACTTGTTCCAATTAGGTCCATATAATTTATCTAATGAACCATAGTCTCCTCCAACTATATAATTGATTGGAAATCCAGCTAGTTTATCAACAATATTATGGACGTTATAATTTGCTTTTCTCATAATTCTTATTAGTGCTACTTTTGAAAAAAATGTTTCTAACGATAATAATCTTTTATAACTTATTAGATTTGGATTTCTTACAAAAATATTATTTCTAACACTTCTGAGCACAGAATTTCTCTTGGTATCTATTAGGACATTTAAAGCAAAAAATAATTGGGTACAAGTGTGTTGAGCACGATTTAAGTAAGAAGCGCAAGATACGTTATTATCATCATTTTTTAAATAATTTTTCTTTACTAGATATTGACCTAATAGTCTAGCTTGTAAAATACCCATAGGAGTAAGATTAGTATCAAGATTTCTATTAAGTTTTTTTGAAATTACGTTTGAACCAACGAGTTGTAGGGGTTTATTATGAAATGCGTTACCGTGTCGTATTAAGAAAATTTCACATGCAGCATCCCTAAAAAGGGGAAGTTTAGATAAATAAGTAGTTGTAAATTCAACCCATTTTTCGTTATTTGTTTTATAAAACATTCCAGATTGGCGAGAACTATCATATAAAACTAATTCATCTTTATCTTTGTCATACCAGCGTCCTTTTTTTCTAAAATATTTAGACCTCAATTTATCTGGAAATCCATCATAAATAATAGATAATTTCCATCCACCATTTTCAAATTTAAAGTGGAAGCACATACAGTTGGCTATTTTCCAATTTTCTGGGGTTTTTGGTAGTAATGGTTTTAAAATAGTTTTTAAAAGTCTATGATGATGACTTACCATAAAAAACTTTAGAGGTTTATCATGAAATTTCATTTGTTTTGCCATAAAATGATTTACATCATTCCAAAAAGTTTTATGAGTGCAACTTCTAGAAGATTTAACTGAAGATGGAACATATTCAATACTTCTTTCATAGGTGCACTGAGGATTATTATTAGCTACATCAGCTTTTGTTGTATTACACACATTACTTAATCGTTTATTCATTTTTTTTCCAACGAAAACACCTTTGCTCTCTCCAATTTTGCAAGTTTGTAATCTAGTAGACGAATTTTCTTTATCAAAACTACCAAATACTTTCATTTCATTTAAACAAGGCATGATATATAACTTATCTAAACTATATTGTCTTTCATATACTTCATTTGCTCTTTTACTGAATCCTTCATAAGGATTAAAAGAATCTTTAGTTTCAACAGACATATATAATAAGTATTTAAAATAAATTATGATAAAAAAGGCGTTATCATAATTATGTTTTGCGGTTTGGATTTTGATGATTTGTTAAGGGACAAATAACACCTATAACCCTTTGTAAAAAGTATCCTATATACATAGAATAAGCATCTTCTACCTACACCCATCACGTGCTTCGTCTTTTTACTATTATTCTTTGATTTTAATAAATTGCTGTTTCCAAACCTTATTATATTTAGCCAACTTCCACATACCTAATTGAACTCAGTATTGATTGCTATTTTTGTAGTCGTTCGAATTAGTCTAAACAACGACTTGAAGACTCCCTAATGACTAATTTGGTAAGCCTTCAGCGCGAGCTCTAGCGTCTTTAAATTTTTTTTATTTTTTTTCGCATATCAATATCATCATCGTTCTTCCATCAATCTTCAACACCACTCTTCCACTTCTCTAAGGATCTCCTAACTCTCTGCCTCCGCATGCTTAACTTTATCGTCTTGTGTAATTGTATTAATAAAAATATTAATTTTAATTACCATTGAAATAAGTGAGCTGATACTATCCTCTTTTACGGGTCTCATTAATTCTATTCAAAAGAAAGGTTTGAGTTTGATTTTTTTTTGCTGTGAGAGACCCAATATATAGTATCAATATTTCTTTAAGTTGTTTTACACAAGTTTTAAAAAGTTATTGTATTTATAAAATTGAACTAAATATTGATATTAAAAATGAAATAATTATAATAATCATGTCTTCATTTACCACACCTACGCCACTTAGCTTTCAAGCATTTAAACTTCTCCAAAAAGCACCCGAAGGAAATAGTACACTTCCTAATAACTATGGAACTATTAATTTAAAAGCTATCAAACAAGATGCGTTAACTCTTGATAAATTAATATTAGGATTTTCATTAGATAGATCAGGTTCTATGGAAATTATCAGTAAAGATGGAAATTCTCTTCTACAACATGCACAAACAGTAGTAATTAATATTGCTCGGTATTTAATGGATGTAAATATAAAAAATCCAAATACATCATTTGCTATTAAAATTGTATATTTTGATAATCAACTTGATGAACTTCCGTTATTTAAAATTAATTTTGAAAATCAAACAGATAATATTGATGATTTCATAAGTAACTTTAAACAATATAAACCCCGTGGTTCTACAAATATTCAACTTCCTATTGAACATTTTAAAAATAATGAATTATTCAAGGAAGAAAATGCGTATCATATTTTACTTACAGATGGTAAGCCAAATTGTGGTCACACTTCTTCTACTGACTTACAAGACAGTTTACCTAATTGTAACAATGTATTTATTGGATTTGGTCGAGACCACGCAGTTAAACTTTTAACTTCTTTAGCGAAAACCACGGATGGCGAGTATAACTTTGTAAATTCAGCAGAAAACGCAGGAATGCTATACGGTGATTTGCTTCACAGTATTTTATATAATGTTAGTAGTGATATTAGTGTTATTATGAAAGGAGGACAACTATATAATTATAAAACAAAAAGTTGGGACGCGAAATTAAATTTTAAAAAGTTTTCAACAGAACATACACAAACACTTGTATTTAAATTTCCGTGGGATAGTTTTGAACCTCAGTTATTTGAAATTAATTACACTGATTATCAAGATAATAAACTAACTCATAATTTCAGCTCTACTCAAGACGGAATTACATATAATCCTACAAATGGTGAATGTAAAGAAGATACTCGTGATAAACATGTAGAAAAACATATGTATCGTGTTAAAACCATGGAATATTTAGCGTGTATGAAAAATTATACACACGGAAGTATCTTAGGTCTTGCTCTTGTTAATGAAATAGAAAGTTTTAAAGAAGAATTGGATAAATTCATAAAGCGAAATAATTATGATGATGACCTATTTATGTTAAATTTACAAAAAGATATTCAATTGTGTTTAACTTCTTCGAAGCAATATAGTAATCCTGCTATTGGAGCATTTTTACAATCGCGTTTATCTACTCACGGTAGGCAAGGTGGTTTTGCTGTTGATGTCGATGACTTAATTAATAATAATGTTCAAGATGCTATTGGATCATTAAGAGGGTTAAGTGCTCCTAGTGCTGTTCTACAAACTACACCAACAACTTCACTTAGACAAAGTTCGGCTTATACTACACCAAGTCAAACTGTATTAATGAGGGTTTGTTCGCAACAAACTACTTAACTAATTATACCATAATATTATTAAAATATAAAATTTTTTTATTTGATAATATAAATGAGTGCGGAAGAAAAAAAAGAAGAAGTCTCTAATATTTTAGTTGCGGCAGCATATGATACAGCATTAATGAAACTTCAATCTACATTAAAGGAAAGAAATATTGACGTTTCTTCTAAAACTATTACACAAATTGTAAAGATTGCTATGGAAATTGTAGAAGCTACAAAACTCAAGGGTTCTGAACAAAAAGCATTAGTAGAAAAAATTGTTAGAAAAATTATTGTTGATTCACCATTAGAAGAATCAAAAAAAAGTATTATAATTTCTATGTTAGATGAAGGAATTGTTGGCGATGTTATTGAATTGGTTGTATCAGCTACAAAAGGTGAGTTAGATATTAATACAGTTGAAAAGGTCGCAACAGGTTGCTGTCTTGCTTTTTTAAAAAGTAGAAAATCCAGAAATCAAAAATTAACAACAAATCCACTTCACTAAGCACCGTTAGCATACACCTCCGTCCATTGACGAGCTGTAGTTTCATATGCTACCTTATTATCCTTATATTGTCTTGCTATATCAGGAACTAATGGATCATCTGGATTTGGATCATCTAAAAGACTACAAATAGATATCAGAACTTTTGAAATTGTTAATGCTGGACTCCAATTATCTTTTAAAATATCTAAACAAATACCACCGCCACTATTAATATTTGGGTGATAAATCTTAGTTACAAAAGTTACCTTTGGTGGTTTAAAAGGATAATTAGCAGGAAAATTTATATTTAAATAAAAAACCCCGCCTGAATATGGAGTTTCCATTGGTCCCATAATAGTTCCTGTCCAATTATAAATATCGTCTCCCTCTGGACCCGCACTACAATTTGAAGGTGGGTTCTTAGTAAGATTTTCTAATTCTTTTGCGATTCGTTTTGCTGAAGCCATAATATATATTTAATAATATTTTATTACGTTTATGTTGTTTTAATAAAAAATAAATAACATAAACCACTACAAGACAAGTAATTAAAAATAATTACTTACCTCTATCTCCGTTTTAATTGCATTGGCTTTACAGTTAATTATTTTCTACTGGCGGGATTTTCAACTTTCTATCGTCGGCACCCTATCGTACCAGCCATTATATACCAAATTACTAGTTTGTCGCTTGAAGTTCAGTCATTCCAACTGAAGAACCGCAATATATAATGGAGGATGAACTCTCACCCCCAAGGAGTAATCATAAATAGGAATTGAACCTATACGTGGTGCCCACACTATGATTGAGTTTAACGTCAGATCTTTTTATGACGGCTTCGTCGTGTTACTATACGCTCGAGCTTGTTTCTCATATTTTACCGCGTCGTACTATACGCTCGGATGGTGTTTTTGTTATTATTATACACACTTACAACAACGTCTGTTGTGACTCAATCGCATTTTTCACCTTTGTTCGAGGCCTGACCAAGGCAACTTAACACGAACTAACACAATCAACCCTCCCCTTTTCCAATGAAATCGGCGCTGCTGTATGATTTAACATACGGGTTCCGCTAAGGCTTGGGGGGTCAATCCCAATATAAACCCTAGTCCTCTGTCCGTTTAAAGTCAGACCAGACTCTTTATAACCTTCCTACCAGGCCAACGGCTATCCGTTATAGCAACAATAATACAACACCATATTATTGGAGTGAACGTTTTATCCACTAATGTAATCTACTTAGAAAACCTCAACCTTCAATTTTTAGATAAAATCTTGAAAAAAAAATTTTTGATAGAAAAAAGTTTTACTCAAGGGTTTTATTAGACTATCAACTTGACTTGTAAATTTTTTATATTAATTAAAAAAAGGACTTTTATATACAAATTGCCTTTTGTAATTTTTTTTTGTTTTTTTTTATTTTTTATTTTTTAGTTTTTATTTTTTAGTTTTTATTTTTTAGTTTTTTTTTTTGAATATAATTAGTAGGCTCTTAGCAGACAAATCCATCTTCGAGTTCCGGTTCTTCGGTGAAGGGGTTGATATTTTGATTGCCTTCTTTGTCCAATCTTAGAAATTCAGCATAATCCATAAATTTCTCTCCAAATTTCTTCATGAAGCTAACCCTACGACGCATCTCTGTCTCGTATGCCTTACTTGCTCTCTTCATAAGCTTCTGCTCTTTAGTAAGCTTTGCCTTAATTGCCTTGGTTTTGCGCTTAGCCTTTTTATCAGCTTTTTGAGCCTTCTTGGCTAGAATATCTAGCTTTCGTTGCTCCTTGGCCTCTTTCTTCTTTCTCTTCTCCTCCGATTTGAAGATGTAGTTTACGGACCTAGCTAGTTCCCTCTTGGTTGCTGCTTCCTCCTTCCAGCCAGTGGTTAGAGCCTTGCGAGTAGCCTTGAGTTCGCGCTTGAAGTTGGCGTGAGCCTTCTTGTGAGCCTTCTTCTCAGCTGCTATTCTCTTAGTGCGAGCCTTAGCTGCCTTGGCGGCATCTGTTGGGAGCGCCATAGTAGCTATGGCCTTAGTCTTAGATACCCTAGGACCTGTGACCTCTTCGACTGGTGCGTTCATAATCTCGGTAAGATTAGCTGGGAAGTTAGTAGTGCTAGACATATTGTTTAATATTAAATTTGTTGGTTGTTTTGTAAATCTTGACTTGTATTTATTTGTTTTGTATATTTGTAGAAAATATGAAAACCAAAAAGTTCAATTTTCAAATATTTTTTCATTATATTTTTATATACAAAAAAATATAATAAAAAAAGGTCTTTTTATATACATTTGCCTTGACTTTTGATTAATTTTTATTTCTTTTTCTGTTTTTTAATTTTTATTTCTTTTTCTGTTTTTTAATTTTTATATAAAATATCATATTATTACCCTGATAGTATATGGGGTGGTTCTAGTAACCTAATCCAACTTGGCGTTGAGATTTTTAATCTCCTCTTCGAGCTCCTCAATCTCACAAGCATCTGCCCAACTGTCCACACTGTATGATGCGAGTTCGAGTTCCTTCTCCTTAATCTGGTCGAGAATAAGTTGTCTCTCGTGGGTGGTCATACAATTGCGCTGGCGTCTGGGTTTCCATGCGTTAGCACTTGATTTAAGGACAATCTCTTCTTCATCCTCGATGCGGGCTGCATATATTGATGGTTCCTCCTTATTGAAGATCTTGGTATCGCACGGAGGTTTCATAAGGTTCTCACTGTCGTTCTTGAAGCTCACTCGCTTGCTAACCTTAGCAACAATAGGGAGAGCTGGGAAGTCTTCGTCATCGACCTCTTCTTCGCTACTGCTGAAGAAATCCCCGTCACTGCTGTCGCTATCCTCAGCCTCTTGCTGCTTGGAGAGTTCCTCTTGGCGTCTCTTTTCCTCTTGTGCCTGGCGAATACGAGCTGCTAGGCGGTCAGCGGCACCATCCTTGAAGGACTTCTTAACAGCCTTTTTCTCAGCTGCTTTGCGGGACTTCTTGGCTGCTAGCTTATCACACGTGCGAATGTGACATCCATCCTCCTTACAGTAGGCACACGGACGAGAGTTCCTCTTGACTTCAGGCTTTACCTGAACCCTAACCTGGACGCGAGGTTGGATGCGAGTAGTATGTGCTACTGTAGTAGAATCTCTCACCTGAAGCTTGGTGGTCCATCGACCATTGGGCTTCATATTCTCCGTAACCGGGACCCGGTAGTTGGAGCGGAAGGTGCGCTGCTGCGGTTTCACTACCGTAGTCCTGCGTTGATGAACGCCAGATTTGGTAGAGAACCCCTTGGGCATAAATGCTCCTAGAGAAGTAGAACGCTGCTGCTGTCGGGAGCGGTGAGTCGAAGAGGAACGTCCGCATGAAATAGTGACCATAGAAGACATGATTGAAAGTTTTTTGATTGGTATTTGTTTTATTACGCTAGTTTGTAGTAGTTCTTATATTTTTTGTGTGGAGACAGATACTTGAAAACCAAAAATTTCAATTTTCAGAAAAAAAAATCTTGACTTGTCAAATTCAAAATTGAAATTTTTGGTTTTCATAACGGTTATAATATTTCCTTTTACAATTATATAATACACACTACTGAGACAACTCAATAAAACTACACAAATTTCAAGTCAAGTTCAACTTATAAATACAATGATGAAATCGTTCACTACTTGGTTAAAGGAAGCCGGGTTAGATGCTAAAAACCATCAAATTTCCGGAATGAAGTGGGTCTATACCAGAGAAACCAGTCCTAGACTAGGAGTTCCCGGTGGGTTCCTATGTGACGAGATGGGATTGGGTAAAACTATCCTTATGATCGGTGCTATGGTAGTCAATCCACAACAAAAGACCCTTATCGTATTACCTAAGTCTTTACTACAACAATGGTGTGGGTCTCTCAAAAAGTTTGCTAATATTGATGCGTTTATATATCATGGTGCTAAGGCAAAACGCGCTACCGAAGATGACCTAGCATGTCAAGTGGTCTTAACCACTTATGGAATGATTAGTGTGAGAAAGCGTAAAAAGAGGTTAATTCATTGTCCTCTCTGGGATATCGAATGGAACAGAATTATCTATGATGAAGCTCACCATATGCGTAACTCTAAGAGTGGACAACACGCTGGAGGATGTCGTCTAAAGGCAAATATTAAATGGATGGTAACTGGAACACCTATTAACAATGGGCGTAAAGATTTCTACCACCTTTGTTCCGTATTGGGACTTAATCGGACCTTTTACCGAAATAAAGAGGCAATAGTCAATACTATTAAGGATTGTGTACTCTGTCGAACAAAAAAAAGTGTCGGTATTAAAATGCCTCCTCTTAATGTCGAAATAGTAAATGTATCACATGAAACTCCAGAAGAAGAGCAGTTTGTGAAGAACATTCATGCTAGTGCTGGATTTGCTGATGTAACAATAGACAATGTGGATATGGCGATTAACTTTCTCAACAACGCATATAATAGCAGACTACCGTTGTATATGTTAATGAGACAAGGCTGTGTTATTCCACCAATGGCTTCTGATAAATTGGTCCACCGCCTTATCAACAGAGGAGATTTTGATGCTGAAGATGCTGATTTATTAGCCTGTTCTGGTGTTAGTAAAATGAATGCTGTTGTAAATAAGATTGTTGAGAACAGAAAAAACAAAGGAGCAAAACTTATCTTCTGTCAATTCAAACGTGAAATAGCTCATTTGAAGGATAGACTTACAGAAGAGGGGTTTAATGTAGCGGTTATACAAGGTTCAACATCCAAAAAGGACCGCATATATGCTCTACAAAGCCCTATTTCCACCGAAGTGATTGCGTCTATCGTCGATGCGAAAACTACTTCAGTTGGAGCTGGAGCATCTATTATTCCACGCCTTATAAATAGTTTCCTATCCCCCGATGTGCTTATCGCACAAATTCAAACAGCGTGTGAAGGATTGAACCTTCAACACTTCAATGAGGTATATTTCACTACGCCTCATTGGAACCCAGCGGTTGAAGACCAATCTATTGCTAGGTCTCATAGAATTGGACAGACATCCCCCGTAAATGTATATAAATTTATAACTACCTTCTCTTCAAATGGTGTAAGTCTAGATCAATATTGTTTGAACGTCCAGCAAATCAAAAGAGAGGCAGCATCCATTATCAAACCAACAAAAGCATAAAAATCAAAAAATACAAAAAAAAAATAAAAAATTTAATAAAGGCAAATTGTATATAAAAGTCCTTTTTTTTTATAGCCTACCACCTAAACCAGCCAATCCATCAATAGTATCACCTTCGGCTGTACCACCTCCGTCAGGTAGGATATGATAATAACCTTCGTCTTCGTCTTCTTCTTCTTCATATATTACAAACAATGAACCTTCACCCATAGTTTTAATTGGTTGATCTTCTTGAAACTGAACAAATACGGGACGCTCTTTATGTCTTTCGTGGTGTAGTATCCAATCTTCTATTTTTTGTTCGTATCCCGCATAATCAACTATATAGTTATTGACTGATTTGTCTTCACTATTTTTAAATTTATGATTAATAAAATCAATAGCTTTTGCCCAAGTAAATCCATCATCACCCCATATATCTTCATTTCCTCTTCGCCATCGTTCAATATCAATAACTGTATAGTATGTATAGTCGTATTTTGATTCAATTCCCATTGTGGTGTATATAACCCTAACTATATATATAGTTAACTTCAATTTTACAGAAAATTGAAATTAATTTTTGGTAAGCGTATAGTAACACACACACACACACAACTTTGACTATGGGAATCTGGACTACTAACGCAGGAAAAAGCTATAAAGTAAATATTATTCAAGAGCAACTAAATGTTATGAAGAAAATGGGTGCCCGCTTTTGTTGGTTCAGGGATAATCCAGGAATAAATAATGAAAATAATGAAATATATTATGAAGAAGGGAAGGACGGGCAAGGTAAATCACACCGAATACTGAAACAAGGCATAACAGTAACTTGTGAAAATGGCGATAGAATTACTGGATATGTAAGCCATATGGTTGCGGGATATTCCTGTATGGGAACAGATATCGGTGATTGGTTTATCATTCAGGAAGGAACTTATCCAACGCATTATCATATACAACATTCCGTAGATGAAGATGATGTATATATTGAAGAGCTATAAATGTAGAGGTTTAATAAATTTTTTTTAAATAATAACAGGTATACCAGATGATCTATAATGAAAATGAAGTGTAGATTCTTTTTTAATATCGAAATGAATTAAAGTAAGATTATAATTTTCAGGGCTTAATACTTTACCTGCATACGTTAAATAGAAGTAATTAATTGGAATATTATATAAATTATTGATGACTACAAAAAGTGTTCTTATAGTATCTGTTTCATCAATATCAATTGTGAATGTTTTATGACCTGTGTTTTTGATAAATATTTGCATATAGTTATTAATATTATGACTTATTAAAATGGTTTTGATAAATAAATTTACATCCTATAACTGCTACAATAAATGAGGCCCATATATTAAAAAATTTTATAACGTTGGGGGTATTTACTTCGATACCAGCAAATTCCATAAGTCCATATGGACCATACCAAGTTTTATCTTGAAATAACTCTCTTTCTAATCTAAAACAAATGCATCCTCTAAATAAGAAATGTAAAACTAATGTTAAAACAAAGAAACCAATAACCCAATATTCAACTCTATAAAATAGTATCCTATACATTAATAATGTATAAGGTAAGTTATGTAAAAAATAAACAACAAACCATCCGGCAATATCAGGATTTCCCCCGAATATTTTGGTTAATATGTTACAAATGGATTTTACACAATTTTTAATTATTGGTTTCCTATATTCCCAATTAAGTATTTGAAGCATATACATATATAAAAAAAATAATTTTTGTTTATTAAGCGAATTACAATTTGCTTAACAAAATAAAATTCATATAATCCTTTAATTTTTGTTTATCTTTAAAGAAAGTAGCATAATGAATTTCTCCTAATGGAAACGAGAATTTGTAAGTATTGTTTTCTTTTGTAAGGTTAATTTGTGACGTTTCATCATCTTTACAATAGTACGTTAAAATACTATTTACAGATGGACTATTAACATAGTTTTTATTAATAAGGGCCTTTTCAAAAGTCATAAACATATCTCTAGTGTAATATGTTTGTATTTATTTAATTCAATTTAACTATTGTATTAAATAAGTAATAAAAAAAATTTATTAGATGCCCACGGCAGGACTCGAACCTGCAACCCCAAGCTTAGAAGGCTTGTACGCTATCCGATTGCGCCACGAGGGCGAGCTTATTTTCATAACTCTTTATTAGTTCATTAAAATGTTGTAATATAGATTTACCTTTAATATAAGGAGTTCTCATAGTGTGATCTCCTTGATCTATCCATAAACGGACGCCAATATATTTTGTCTGATCTTGAGTTTTATATCCAAATCCACTTACGACGAAGGAGTCACAAATGGTTCCTGGAAATTTAATAGTTATACGTTTAGTTCCAAATCCATATAGATTTTTTTCTAAACCCGTAAAGCACATATCGTATAGTTGTTGGTCATTCATATTTATTTAAAGTAATAAGTGTATATTAGAATAAGTTTTCTAAAAAAAAATTTCAATTTTCTAAAAACGTCTAGTATGGGATTTGAGCCTTGAGCCTTGAGGGAACGCTATTTGTTTCCTTGTGATCTGTTTTTTACAAAATCTTTAAAATTTTTTGTGGATTGAAAAGTCATTTTTGCTACGGTGCCACCCATTTTGAAATATTCATCATAAGCAAATCCATTATTTACAATGTTAATTGAATTTTGCTTCGCCTTTTCTATATTTTTTTTAGTAAGTTCAACTTTTGTACCATCTAATACTTTATCAAATAATGATTGATTTTTTTCTAATGTTTGTTCTATTCCTCCACTCATATAAGAGTATTTAAGCTAACAACTTTAAGTATATTTTTTTTAATATTAAAACGTCTAGTGCAGGATTTGAACCTGCGCGGGCAAAGCCCAACAGATTTCAAGTCTGTCCCATTAACCGCTCTGGCAACTAGACAAAAGGGGTAAATAAAATTTTATAAGGGCCGCTGTGGGAATCGAACCCACGACCTCGCCCACCCAAAGGGCGAATCATACCCCTAGACCAAGCGGCCAATTGCTGTTTTCTTTTTACTTCAATAATAATGCTGTTAGAAAACAATATAATAAATATTTACATATAATATATGGTAAAAACAGTTGTTACTAATATGTTTAATAAATATATTGATTTTTTCTCTAATTTTAATGTTTTAGGATTAGCTATTGGTTTAATGATAGGTTCTAATTTAAAAGAAGTTGCTGGAGATTTTATTGATGGTTTAGTTATGCCTTTTATAAAGCCTATTTTAGCAAGTATTACTGGTGGAAAAGATTTAAAATTTTCTGTTCCTGGAACAGACGTTGAATTAAATTTAGAAAAAGTTACCGCTTCATCCATAAAATTTGCTGCTTTATCTGTAATAATATTTGTTATGTTACAATTAGGTGTTCAAATTAAAAAACCTGTTCAATGGGTTTCTGTTAGAAACTGGGATAAAATGAAAAAAAGTAAAAGTGTAAATACAAGTGTAAAAACTAGTAGAAAACCTAATTCAAATAAAGGATTTACTCTTTAATGCACCTTCCGGTAATCGAAACCGAGGCACTTCCTTGGAAGGGAAGTATGTTACCACTACACCAAGGTGTTTATGGAGAATGGGGGCATCGATCCCCCTGCCTCACGCATGCTAAGCGTGCGCTCTACCATTTGAGCTAATTCCCCTTCATTAGCTATAAGCTCCCATCGTGAATTGAACACGAGACCTTATGATTACAAGTCATACGCTCTACCAACTGAGCTATAGGAGCCTATCTCCTTCCAATATTAACAAATATCATAAAATTTAATATTTAACGCATAAAAGATTTACTAAATAAAGAGTTAAGCCACAAGTGAGATTTGAACTCACGGCCTTGAGCTTACTAAACTCACGCTCTACCCCTGAGCTATTGCGGCTATTACTAAATAATTTAAGTATTATCTATTTAAATTATTTCTTTAATAAATTATATTCTCTAATTTTTGGTAATCTTGATTACCAATGGCCCATTAGCAAATTTAACCCCAAGGCGTAAATTATTGTTCGCAGGGTTCCTCCCCCCACTGCCATCCACGACAATAATATCGGCGCCGGAACCCGCCTCCCCAGCGGATAACTGAAGTATATGGTAAGCTCCCGTTCCGAGAGGAGGTGGATTGAACCCGTTCTGGACCAACTGTGCGGGTGTGAAAGTGACGGGGGTGGAGGTATAGTTATTCGTAGACGCTGTTGTGGTCACTTCGATGCTATATGTGGCGTTAGCGTCATCGAGAATTATAATATTTAAATTCCCAGTTGCTGAAAGGTTGAAGCCGTCCATGGCAAAATTGACTGGGATCCTAGACTGAATGGTCGAGGCGTTATCGAGCACTGTTTCACCTCGACCACCAAACAAACCGCCGCTTAAGTAGAATTCTCTGTTAGAAGTATCTCCATCGAAAAAATCGTTCCAAGAAGATGTAGTACCAGAATGTTCCCTCGTCCTCATTGTCCCATCTGACCGCAAAATAGATTCTGAAAAATCGTTGGATCCATTCCCTGTGACCGAGTAACGGATCTCCACACTTTCACCACTTGCGATCGAGGTGCCGATCGCTGGTGGGTTTACTTGGGATGGAGTAGTTGTGTCGTAAAACAAAGAACCTACTCCAATTTTATTTTGAAATAAATAGCTCATTCCTACATTTGGATATAACCCAAATTTTGTGTTTCCACCATAGTTAGCCGTAGAACCATTACTAGTAGCCAACTTTCTATCACCATTTTTTGGTATTAAAACTATTCCTGTTGCTTGAGGTCTTTTACCACCTAAAGCATTTAATCTGCGAACATTACCTGGATTAAAAGGCATATATATTATGTAATTATAATTTATTCTAAAAGTATTTGAATTTTAAAATAAATAAAAATGTAATCACAAAAAAATCAACTTGCTAACTGTGGGGTTCGAACCCACGCGTGCGAACACAAGAGATCTTAAGTCTCCCCCCTTGGACCAACTCGGGCAAGTTAGCGCGAAATATTTAATCGGGTTTTCAATATATAATATTTTTTACTTGTGAGAACTTGCGCTCTCTTAACAGATCAAACTCCGGACAACCTGATTTGAACAAGTGACCAATCGATCTACAGTCGATCGCTCTACCAACTGAGCTATGTCCGGTAGAACAGGACCTAAATTTTATGCTGGAAGCAATGCGGTTTTCCATAGGAACCATCCCACACACTAGGCGTGCCGCAACGGGAATCGAACCCGCATCCGGTCATAAATAGTGATTAATTATTTGCTGAAAACTTCCATATTTATGCTCCAGTGGGGGCTTGAACCCCAGACCTTCGGCTCATAAGACCGATGCTCTACCGACTGAGCTACAAGAGCACATCAGACACTAATACACACCTCCACATATTATTATTAAGGTTTTTCTCTAAGTTAATTTTTATAATGTTATTTTAAGTTTTTACAATCTTCGCATATGAAAATATTCCAATTTTTAATTATACTTTGTGATTGATATCCATATACATTTTTCAAGTTACAAATATAACAATCACCATTTGTTTTTATAATGATTTGTTCTAATGGAGCTATTTGATATTTTGTTTTTTGTTTTTGTTTATTTAAAAAGTTTCCCATTAAGATTTTTGGAGAGAAAAATATTTTATGATTAAGCAACTTGTAAATAATAAGAAGTTAACCAAACTATAAAAAAAGGAGCTGCTTTTAAATCTAAATAAGCAAGCAAAGCAATAATAAAGGCGATTAAACCTGATTTTGTAGCATCTCTAATACGATCTGCTTCTTCGTCATCTCCTTCCATATAAAATAAAGTATATACACAAAATCCTATTATAACTAAAAACATGCCTAAAAATCGGTAATTTGTGATTAACTTATGGAATAACTTTCGTTTTTCTGGGTCATATGCTAAAATTATCCCTGTTACAGCTACAAATATACTCATAGATATTACAAACTCTGATCGTGCAGGTGCCTTTACCTTTTTTGACGATGTTGAATGAATTTTTTCACTTCCAAAACTTCCCATATTATATATAAAATTTATATAAAAATTTTTCATAACTTTATATAAAATGTTTTTCCCCGTTGAACTTTGGAGAGAAATTTGTGGTTTTTTGATACATGATATAAAAAAACATGGAAAACATCTACAAATAAATAATAAAAATGTAGTAAATTTTAATCAAGTAGTCCAAGACTTACCCAAAAAATTTATACCAACTAATGGTCCCAGAATTATATTTGGATCCCAAATTTGTAAATTTAAAATTATAAAATTCTTATACAATATAAAAATTCCATCCTGGAATACATACAAACTTATTATTGAACGTATATCACAAGAAAATTTTAGTCCAAACACTCTCAAAATACCTAAGATACGTGAGCATTATTATTCTCAAACAACATAGATATTACAAATATAATAGCCATTATAAACATAAATATTAAAGTTGGTGCATCACTCATTTGGCGGACGGTTTCAAGTTCTTCAGGAGTCATAGGGTCGTAAAAGTCTTCCATATAATTATAATTTTTAATTACTTTTTAAATTCAATTTTCTTATTATTTAAATGTATTGTAAGTAATTTATATATATATGACAAATGAAAATTTGGCTACCCAAGTTAGAAATAGAGAAGTTCATGGCTCTAGAATAAACTATAGCGAACCTAATCCAAAGGAAAAATGTATTATTTGTGGTGTAACTACAGAACATAGAAAAAATACCCACGTTGAAAATCGCGGGACTTACGTACAAGGATGCGGACAGTTATGCAATAGTTGTTATGTTGCTTGTTATAATACTTCGACTGTTGATTGGTATATGAATTATCTGACTGAATAAAATATTTAGATTTATATATGGGAAATTGTTTAAAAACTTGTTACGAAAGTGTAAATGAAATCGGTCCAAATCCACGAAGATTTACTTGTCCTACGTGTAATAAAAAAAAATGGAGAAGTGTATATTCATATCAATATGTTATGACTCATGGTTGTAATATATGTAGACTCAAGGCAAAATACAAGCCAATAATTGAAGAAAGATACGGGCGGAATATAAAAGTCTCTGTTCCCATAGAAAAACCAAAAACTTATATAGCAACAGGTAGATATTATGAAGTAGAAATATAAAATTGAATAATATTAAATGCAACTATTTACTATTATATAAAGTATGTCGGAAGGAGTTAAACTTGAACTTTTTGAATTTCAAAATGCGATTACTCCAAAACTTGTAAATATAAATGCTTTTAAAAATCTAGAAAGACTAAATGATGCTCGTGTATTTAATATACTATTTGGATTTGAAGACCATTCATTTACAAAAAAACCATTAGAAAAAAATGGTAGAGGTGCTATAACTCTATTAAAAAACCTTGATATCTCATATAATGAGTGGATACTATTTACTAATTTTATAATCAATAACCGTGTAGAAGGTCTAGAAGAATATAAAAAGTTTAAAGATGGACCAAAATATAATGGTTTAACGCATAATTTGAATGAATTAGATAAAATATGCAATAAATTAGGTGGAATTCCAATATTTGATAAATTTATAGAATACTTTTATGAATGGGATAAAACCAAAAAAGAAAATAAAAATTTTATGAAACCAGAAGATGATAAAGATAATGATTATATTTGGATGGTTTATAGTGATACAGGAAGTTCGTTTGATTATACGCAATTTGTAGATAGAATTTGTTCTCCAGTGAGAGGTTGGACTTGTACTGGAAATGAATCAAATATATATTATTTTAGAAAACCACGTAATATAATTATACCTCAAATGGGTCCACCGAATTATACTCCACCAGATACTAGCGATGAAGAGGAGATAGGACACGAATTTGACGAGCATGGCATGCCTATTGAGGAAGAAGAGGATTTATAAACGCATATTGTTCAGGTTTGATTTGAAATACATTATGTCTATCTTCGTCATTACGTGGATGTGCGAAGTAATATAATCGATCTCCTATATAAGACCATTCTTTGCCGTATTTAGATACATTAAATTTAAGCTCGAGATTAATACATTCTTGCTTGTTTAAAACTAATTTATCTTTTCCAGAAATTATATTTAACTTTTCCATTTAAATATAATTATCAAGTTTTTTTTAACTCGTTTTACATTTTTCTCTCCAAATCTTTTTACACAAAACTTTTTTGAAATGAATATAAACGTTTTGTACTTATATTTTTTATAATATCTATGAAGGATTGTTGTAATGTAATAAGAGATAACCTTGGTTTTTGCTGTGCACAAGTAAAAGCCAAATGGAAAGATGATTTATTAATAGGAACAGAACATACAAGAAAGATTATTCCTGACTGTAGAACACCACAAATGGAAAATGCTAATGGATTAACACAAGAAGAAAAGGTAGCTATAGTATGTAGTGATCCAAAATTTGGTATGTTTTCACTTATGAAATATCATTTAAGACGTGGATATACAAACGATATATTAAAGAAAAAAAATACATTTTATTGTTCACATACATTTTCTTTGTTGGCATTTTTACCAATAATAGTCTTTATTATTCAGTGGTCGATTTATATAGCATTAATAGCAAATGAAGTTCGTGAATACGACAAAGGATTTTGTCCCAATGATTCTACGTGGGAAAAAAAAGTAATTATGTTTGCCGTTAGTATGTTATATTTTGTTCGTTCTTTCTTTTTATGGGATAATTTGACGGACAGAACACGATTAAATAGAATGGTTCCTGCTGTCGATGTTTGGATTATGCTTGATACCTTTCAAGAATTTGGCTTCAATTTAATTGTATATTTGGCAAATATTTGGATTATTTTCAGTAATGATGAAGTTCAAGAAATGATATTAAATGCTTTAGCCATGGAATTCTTAATGGATCTAGATAACGAATTTGAATCTATGTATTTAGAATATTTACCTGAAGTAGGTGAGGATATATATGATAATGTATTTATTACACCGGCACAAAATAAAGAAAAACTTGAGAAACGTAAAAAAAATTGTTGGTTTAATTGCGCGCGATGTACTTTCTATCTACCTTTTAAATTTTTAGTTTTAAGTTTATTAATATTTCCTTCATTTTGTATATTTATGGCGATTTACGGACCTTTGTGTAAGTAGATTCATTATAATTGCTCCAATATGACGTTATAAATTTAGCATAATCATTATCTTTATTATCATTCTTGTCTGGATGATATTTTTTCATTAAACCATAATATGCTTTTTTGGTTGTGTTATTCATCCACTCTTGAATATCTAATGGCACACAATCCAATGAATTTAATAGATTAAATAAATTTTCTTGGGCTCGAAAATTAGGTATTTTTTTTTGATAATGCCCTTCTTCTCTTCTTCTTCGCTGTTCTTCACGACATTTATTATATGCATAATGAAAACGTTGCTTTCTTTCCTCATCCTGTCTACGTTTTTTCTCTTTTGCTACCTCTGCCTTATTCACTTTATTTTTCTTAAATTTTTTCTTTTTATGTTTTTTCACAGGTTCATTGGTAAATATTTTCAACTGTTCTTTTAATTTTAATAATTCATTATATAATTCTGGACTTGGGTTTTTATCATATTGAACTTGTTTTTTTCTAATTTTTTTTTTAATTTTTCTAAGTGGGTTGCTTGTAGTTTCAGGTATTTTTACCTGATCTTCTTCTTGAAAAGCTTCCCACTGGTTACTCATTATTAATATGTATAATAACCCAATATATATTAATAATTTATTCAATTTTCCATAAAAAAAGCCTTAACACCTGCTCCATTTTTTATTTTTTATTTTATATTTTTTCACCCTTCATTTTAAGGTATTTAGCCGCACCAGCAGCATGTCTCCACATATATTTACTACGATACTTCCATCCTGCCCCAACAGCTTCCTCACTCATAAAATACAAATCACCTCCCTTAATTACAGTTTGAAATGACTTGCCTACCATATTACTATTATGAAACATCCCAAATTTCATAGGCATACTAGCTCCTACCCTTAAACAAGCTACACACACCCTTTCAGTATCACCATGAGGACCAATTCCATTTTTTTTAGGATCATCATATTGATTTCCCTCTACTATAAGGTCATTATCCTTCATTAAAATCTCAACACACTCCTTCAACCTTAAAACTAACGGAGAACGTTCATAACCAATAATAGTACCTTTCTTATTCTCATAATCAGGTTGCCTATCATTTGGACCATAACATACATTTGCCCGTGCATTCTTATTAAGGACTTTCTTTCTTCTTGTATCATAATATTTTCTATCCCACTCATAACTCTCCATTTCCTTAATAAATGCCTTATGCTGCTTCTTGCCTAAAAAGTTCCTGACTACCATCAAATACGCATCTTTTGGTCTCTTGCTTTCCTCAATTTCCACTCCTTCCAAGCACAACTTATTCAAATTATACAAATCCACTTGCTTCCCAAAAATATCCTCCAAAATTTTCTTACCATAATTAAGCTTATTTATATCCCATCCTTCTCCTTTATTTCTCAAACTTCCCAAAAATTCCATTCCTGTATGATTTTCACCACCATTTCCGACTGTTAAAGACCAAGTTTTACTTGACATTTCGTTATTTAATTTACTTAATATATTCATTTATAGTAAATATATGTAGAAAACCAAAATATTCAATTTTCACCTATTCATAAAATTGAATATTAATATTAATATATAATAACTTATAAATAATTAAACTTGACTACAATGGATCCTTCAGGAAATATGATGAGCCTTCACACCCTTCCGCACAAGAAGGAATATGTGTTATTCTTAGATACTTCTATGCGACAATCTTGTTGTGTAGATTGTCCTTTAGATATACCGGAACTAAAAGACCAAGAAATAGAAATCAAATTAGATGCCTTAGCTATGATTCGAGAAACGCAACCAGAGCAATATGATAAATTAACAAAACAACTAGAAAATGATATATTTAAGTTTGTAGGGCACATAAAAAATACACTTGTATATTTTGGATGTAAACCTATGATTAAACGAGGAAATCAATATTTACAAGATAATATACCTGGAGCAAGAATAGTTATGGTTGTTATTACAGATCAGTTAGAAAATAAGAAAATTCCAGAAATAGCTCCATTCAGGGAAGTATTAAAATATAAACCTGTAACATCAGGTCCTTTTGGAGAATCAATAGGTTCATTTATGATTTCAAACTGAATTATATACAGGAGCATCTAATATATTTCTATGATGTGGTTGTTCTTTACAAAATTTTTTTCCAAACAATTGTGTTATTATTATACCAAATAAAAAAGTAAAAATATATGAGCCAGGTAAAACAATAGAGGCAGTATCATTTGAAAGAAAACAAGAACTATTAGACATATTATATTTACTTAATATAATATATCACTCGGTGACTTTTTTTTAGTGCCTTTTTATCATCAAGAAAATTGAACAAAATTAATAGCATTAACATATCAACATTAACAAACACAAGAACAATTAATCATGACTTGCTTTTCATATGCTCTTGGTAAAACTCTTTTCGCAAAAATGACGAATATTTCAAAGTCTTCTGTCCCAAATGAACACGCCCATTGGAACAAAGTTGTGTGGGAATGGTTGTCTTTGGTAGCTGAACGAATTGCCGACGACTTTTATTTCAATGCTCTTATGGATAGTCATATCCCAGATCCTTCTCCAGACACGAATCAGTGTAAATTTTCACAACTTATTACAAAACTTAAAAATAACTGTAGTGCTTTTCAAAAAGTTCCACTTGAAGAACGCAATAACACGCTTCAGTATTTGGACACAATTTCCAACGACTACTGTAATGAAAAAATATTTGATATTCATGACTTTGCTGATATTGTTAGCTTTTCTCCATATAGAATTCAAGTATCAATCGACCGTTTCTGCAGTTCAACCTATTATAATTATGAAAATACGTGGTCTATTAATTTGGAAAACGAAACAGAAAATGATGAAGAAAATAACAATTATATAGACTTAACCGAAGAAGATACACAAATTGTCCATCCTCTAAATCAGGAAGAAGATTATAGTTCGATGCCGGAATTATTATCTTGTGATGAAGATACAGATTGTGAAACAGATTGTGAAACAGATTGTGAAACAGAATGCGAAACAGAATGCGAAACAGAATGCGAAACAGATTGTGAAACCGACGATATATATCCATACAATACCTCTTCTATTCGAGTTTAATGAGGAAGTTCTTCGTCAAGTTTATCTTCACTTAATAAATTTTTTGTATTAAATATTCGTCGCTCTAAAGCACTATATACCTTTGTAAATACGTCCATACTTTTTGTCCCAAATACATATTTTCTTTTATTTTTATAATAAAGTGTAAATACCATTTTATTATTTATTTTTGTTATACCTGATAATTCACATTTATCTAATTTTAAAAATTTAGTAGTTACGTATTTTGGTGTTCCATTGCTTTTTCTTTTTACAATTATTAATTTGCTTCTACGTAACATGAAAAAACGTTCACTCCATTTTGAAAAAAATTTTTTAGAAGTAACCTTTAAATAAATCATTCCTAATATTTCACCATCATGTTCAACAATTTCATTAAAATTTACACGAATTTTTTGAGAATCTGACTCGCTAATTAAAACTCCTACCATTTATATTATCTTCCAAAATATTTTCAAATTCATACTTACAAACCTCTAAATAAGGCTTTTCAACATATATTCTAAAAAGTATCTCACTTGTAGTAGAAGGCGCCATAAAGGTATTGTATTTTTCTACGTTATATCCTGTGTAGTCAGACCCTTTAAAATATACAACATTTTTCAAGACATTTTTAAAACCAAATCCAATTTTTATTTTTTTAAAATATAATTTACAATTCTTTTTACGCATTTTTTCTATAAATTGCATGTAACTTTGTTCCATAATATTACCTATATTAGACATTTGTTCTTCATGTAAAACATCTTCGTGTAAAAGTTTGGGAAACTCTCTTCTATCAAATAAATCTTTCATTCTAATGATTTCATCGTCTACAGGCATACTAATAATGCTATCTGTAAGAGAATTCCACGGAATTTCAAATTTCAAAATTTTTTTTAGAATTTTTTTCAAAGAATGTTCTGCTGCTTTAACTGTATGATGATTATATACCTTTTTATGTAATCTATATCTGCTTGCGAATAAAGACAATACTTCATCTTCTAATTTATTGGGCCATCCTAAAACCAAAGATCCATTAAACTGGACAACTCTACAATCGTGAATTAATCTCAAATATTTTTCATTTAAACCAAATCCTAAATGATAATTATCACGTTGAATATAATCTATTTTATCCACATCAATAGAACAATGTTTATTACTTACAATTTGATATTTATAGTTTCTTTCTAAATGTTTTGGAGGTTCAATACAATCATTTATAAAATTAATTTCTTTTTCTGTAAAAGGGAGACTATATTTTTTTAACATATTAGATAGTATATCTTGACCACGCTTTTCATGATGATATGATGGTGAAAACTCTTCGTCGTATAAATGTGAAAATGGACCGTGGCCTATATCGTGAATTAATCCAGCGATTTGTATCAATTCTATTTCATTATCTGTAATTTGTAATTCGGGTTGATTTTTTTGTAAAGATGTTGTTAAAATTTTTGCTAAATGACTAACCCCTAAGCTATGTTCAAAGCGTGTATGATTCGCAGAGGGATAAATTAAATAAGTTAATCCAAGTTGTCTTAAATTATGAAGTCTTTTAAACTCGGGGGTATCAATTATACATCTCATACGATGTGTAATTGATATAAAACCATATAGTGGGCAGTTTATTTTTTTACTCATTTTGATTATAAAAAATAATTTTATAAGTAATTTAAATCAATTTTCTAAAATTAATAATCTTTGAGAATATAATGTTGGATAGCATTGCTATAAAATGTTGAAATAGATACTTGTTTCCCATTTCCAAGTGTTATTGTATTTTTAGAATTATTTTCCATTAAATAATTATCTATATTTTGCCAGGAGAATGCTGGACATTCTCTATAAATATTAACCATTTTATTTAATTTATCTTCTGTCATTGATGAAAATACTCTTTTTACCAATTCTTCTCCATGAATAGGTGTATAAATGGTCCTACACATAATAATAAAATCCTTCACCATTTTGCTTTAAATAATACAATAAAAAAATTTTATAATATTTATATATCAATTTTAGTATAATTTATTTATTACCTATGCTTTTTTGTTGAGCTCCTCATACTCTTTCTTCTTTTTTTGTCGCGCATTATAATACTCATTATATTTTTGTGTCCGTTTTCCTTTCCTGCCCTCCCAAACCCTAATCCATCTATTAGATGTTATCTCATATCCCATACCATTTGTCTTCATATTTACAGAACATCCAAGACCTTTCACGTCCTCTGTCTGTGAAACAATTGGAAGCATAATTGTATTATTATTTGAAAGTGTATAAACATATACTTGAAATTTTTTACCTCTGTAAGTTGTGTGAGTAAAATATTTTTCTCCATTTTGTTCTGCCTCTAGAACCCATCCATTATCCATCATCTCTTCTTGTAGATATCTATACTTATTATCTCCGCTATTATCTACAATTTTTTTTGTAGATGGAAGAAATTTAATATCACAATTATTATCCAAATCTCCAAAAGCTTCTAGAAGTTCAATTGTTTTTCTATTTTTATCCATTTCATGTCGAGCTGCCCGTTGTGCTACCCATTCACTACCTCCTACCATAGGACCATCATATTTGGGAGCAACCTTTTTTTCAACACGTTTATAATTACGGTTGTTACGACCGCGGCCTCTACCACGACCGCGACCACCGCGACCACCGCGACCACCACTTGATTGACGTTGAGTTCTACTAGACATAATGTATATATAAAGGGGGTTTGTTTAAGTTCGTTTGCTTAAAGATAATATTGTGAGTATGAACCTATTTACATAACAAAAAAAGTTTTCAATTTTCAGATATTAGTATTTGTATTTTACTTGACCGTGTAAAATAGAAATATATTCGACGCTCGAAACAGGGGTCGAACCTGTGACCTCACGATTAACAGTCGTGCGCTCTAACCAACTGAGCTATTCAAGCAAGTAATAAAAATTTTGTAACTAGGCACCAGATATAATACTCTCACTCCAATTAATTATAATATAAATTCTTTAAATCATTTTTTATACAACTTCTTCATCGACCAAATCATAGTTAATTTCATCATCTTCTTCACTTTTAGTTTCCCGATTCCTTTTACAACTTCGTTTAACCTTTTTATTTGTTTTTTGAAAATTTTTGTTGCGATATTTATTACCATACTCAATATCTATATCTCCTTTTTTTAATTTTCCTTTTGTAAATCCATAATCAAATAGATTATTACCACGTGTAATTTCTAATACATCATAAACCGTATCTTGTTGTTTATGAATTAATTCAACACCCCGTTTATATCCATCATTATATCCGGTCATCCAGGGAACTTTTTTCATTGTCTTTTTAAATGTAATTAATGGTCTCGACATTCTTTTCTCCTTTTCAGATAGTTCCATATCTACTTCTTCAATAGCCATAGAAGCCCCTATTACTAATCCCTCGGTATATTCTATTTGTTCATTTAGTGAAATTTGACGCTTCATTAAAGCATCAGTCGTCCGTTTTAGTTTGACATATTCCTTATGACGTCTGAAAAATCTATCAGCAGTAATTAAATACTTTGAGTTAATATCACTTATTTCACGATCATATTCAGTATCTGTAAGTTGAATACGTGTAGATAATTTATATCTGCAACTTGGACAACTAGCATTAGTAGTCATCCAACGTGGAAAACATTTACTACACATTTTATGACCACATTCCATATTTACAATATTAAATATATCCAAATCTTTATAACATACCATACAATTACCCCCAATTTCTCGCTCTGTATTTGTTCCATTATTAATATAAGACCGGACAATTTCATTTTCCTTGGTTTCTATAGTATCATCACTATTATCTGTATCTGTAGAAGAGTCAATATCACTTTCAATCTCTCCAATATTATCATCTTCAATAATAATAGTATTCATTATTCAATAAAAAAATTTATTATTATTAATTTTAATTCAATTTTATCGCATAATATTATTTCGTGACCGCCTGTGTGTTATAAAATATTCTCTAAATGAACTTTCCAAGCTGGGGGTAATCAATTGATTACGCAATAAATATCTATCTTCAACTCTTTGATACATATTACGTGTCGATATTTCTTCTAACTCAGGCATTTCATCATCCATTTCGTCGTCTTCTTCGTAAAATAAGGAGCATAAACTACTTGAAAAATTCATTTTATTAAAATTATATTTATTTTTTTGCCTTTTAATTTCCCTATTTTTACGTTTTCTCTCTTGAATTATAAAATTTTTTATAGCTATAGCAAAACTAATAGAATTTTTAAATCTTTTATTATCTTGTTTATTCGCATCAACAAATAAACAAAGAATTTTCTTATAATGATACATAAGTTGTCGATTATTTGCCCGTGTTTCTTCTTCTTTACGATCTAATGTTTTGTCTATTTTCAATTGTATATATTTCATAAGACCATAGTTTCCATTATTTATTTTTAGTAGTTCATTAAATTGTGTTTTTTTTTCATTAATTTCTTTATTCAATAGATTAATATTTGATTCTGTTCTTCTATTCCTTGTCCTAACTCTTTCTAATTCATCATAAGCCCCTTCTACTTGACTAATAATATTTGACCGATGAGACAAAAGTTCTTTCATATCCATAATTTCTTTGTTTTCTTTTGAGTTACAAAATATATTTTCTCTACAACAGGGACAAGTATTTTTTACTTTGGTCCATTTAAAGAAACAGTCATTACAGCAAGGCATTGTACAGCAATTTGTATTAATAACATTTTTTATAGTTAATGTTTCGGTACATAATAGACATTCAGTCATCTTGATATATGTAGTGTTATATTTATAATATTTTTGTTATTATGTAGATACTATTCAATTTTATTATTTATTTTTTTTGCTAGCGTTTAATTATAATGAAAGTTGATGTTGATTGTAAGGAGCGCATAAAAATTGCGTTTACATTTTTATTACAAAGTTACAAAGTTTTAATGGGATCTATGGTATTATTATTTGTCCCACGTGGTTGCGATGATCATATTTGCAGTATAACAGACAACATATATAACACCGAAAGTGTTAATTTAAGTGGTTTAGTATTTAACTTTATAACTGTGCTATCATTTATAACTGTTTATATAGCAGAATTAAGACGTGAAAATTGGTGCGTTCATAATTTTGATATTGATCATAATGTAAGTGATAATAATTTAGCAATTATTTTAAAAGATAATACTCAATTAAGTAATACGTTACATTATTACAATAGATTGTATAAAAATACGACATTGGGTTGTTTATTTGTTTTTATGATAAATTTTGTAATATCAAATATTATTCTTTACAATGATGAAGTGTTTTGGACAGTAGGGTTTGTACCATATTCTAGTTACATGATCCTTGTATTGATGAAAATATACAATTGTTACTATATAGCAGCGCATTCTATAGCAAATAATAAAGCATTAAGTGCTTATATGACTGAATTCAGTTCATTTAATATTATTGACGAAGATATGTTAACTATTGAAGATAAAGAAGAAAAAAATGAAGATGAACAACAAGAAGAAAAAAATGAAATTATTACCCCATTACCAATTATGATACCAAATCCACTACCTAATGTAGTTTAATTTAAATATTATTTGATATATATATGTATAAAACCATGAATTTTAAGGAATATGATGAAGATGAGTGTATAATTTGTTTTGAAGTTATAGATAGTAGTAAAAAATATGTTCAATGTTGTTCTTGTATGAAAAAATATCATTATAAATGTATTTGCAATTGGAATAAAAAGACACAAGAAAAAAAGGTTTGTCCTACTTGTCAGCAAAAAGAATTACTAATATATACTTATGAAACTAGATTTCTTGGTAGATGCCTCCCAATGTTATATGATAATCCCATATACTTAAAAATAAATGAGTTTTGAAAATTGAATTAATATTTTATATTAAAATATTAATATAAAACATCATATAATATGACTCAACCAAGACATCTTGAAAACAAAGATACTTCTTATCTTAAAAACTGTCCAAGATTAACTGTAAAAGAATGTTCTGAAATAAATTTTGATTTTACAGAACATACTTATAAAAATATACAAAATATGTTAGAATCACATCCAGGTTTAACTGCTATTGAATATGTTAATATAGCTAAATTTTATAATTTTACAGAAAATTCTATTATACTAGCCTTTAAATTATTCAACACTTGGAAACAATCTTATTATAATACTTGTGGTCCTTTTATTTGTAAGAATAACAGATGGTTTCCTGTTTATTCTAAAAAATATGTAGATACAATAAAACTTGCGACAGAGAATTCTGTTTTAAGAAATCGTATAAAGGAATTGGAAATAAATTATCTACCAAGGTCTTCTCAAAGAATTACTCCAATTAATAGTTGAATTATCTAATCTGTTTACCCTTTTACCAGCCGGTTGTTTAATTAATTTTTTATTTTCTTCTTCCTTCTTATCTTGAGTAGTTTTTTTTTTCAAATTATCTTCTATTTGTCTAGTCATTATTCTTATTTTTTCTAGCAAAAAATTATTTTGAGCATTCATATATACAAGCATTTAATAAAAAAATTTTATATTTATTTATTATTAAATCATTTAAAGTCCGTTTTTATCGTTATACTCGGCAATAGCCTTCTCATATCTCTCTTTGTCTGCTAATGCTAGAGTATTCCATTTTCCTTTGTCGGCATCTTTGAGTTTTTTCCAAGACTTTCCCAAAGCCTTAGCAATATTTCCAATGTTAATTTTTAATCCCTTTTTCTTCTCCTTTTCCAAAAGTCCTGGACGATGTTCGTCACAATAATACATAAACGATGTCTTGGCCCTCTTTGGTTTATTTGGATCCTTAGGGGCTTTAATCTTAAGCTTACTACCTAATATTTTCTCCATTAATTCAGGAATTTTATCAACCGCACCACACTCCATTGCTACAATCTTGAGAACACTCGCATGTGACTCAAACCATAAATCATTAAGACTCGCTGTATTGTTATGAAACAAATAACTACTCATTTTTATAGTATATTATATTGATTTCTTTTTAATCAATTTTACTAATATATATTAAAATATTATTATCACCATTCGATTTTTTTCTTGGGGTGTGAATTTGGAGAATTCACTTGAAGTCTAAGTTCGTTTAATTTTCCATTTTGTGTAATAATTCTAATATTATGTATTTCTTGAGTATGCATTTTCATATAATCACAAAATAGTTCAAAATCATATGAACCCTTAATTGAAACCCGACGTTTAAACAACTTTGTCCTTTCATTTTTATTCATTTTTTTTAATATTTCTATTTCTTTTTTCATTTCATTTTTATCTTTTTCAACTCTTAATATATTTTCGTTTATAAGTTTTTCCTTTAATTGATAATCTTTATTCGATATATATTCTAAATTTTTTTCTAATATAAACTTTTTATTATTAAATTCAAGCATTTTTATATCATTCATCAATTCTTCGATTTTTCTTTTAATATGTATATCAGCTATCTGATATAACTCCTTATTTTCTAATTTATAATGTCTGTTTTTTTCTAGTTGTTTAAATATTAATTTCAGTTTTTCAAAATCATCCATACATATATCTTCGGGACAAACAATTATATTTTGTTTACTTATTCCACTCCCCATAATATAATTTATTACTATATAATATTAATAAATTATTACCACATAGACCCTATATTTGAATATAATTTTTCTTTCTTTTTGTGTTTTAAAATAGGTAATCTTGTATTCGCATTGTATACAGTAGACAGAGTTTTTGTTCTTGAATTAGGATTTATTCTTTTATTAAAAATATTATTCATTGAAAATTGGATGTTATTTGTAACTGTCTTACTTCGATTAGCATTATGTGTGAACTTCTGAGTTTTCCATTTATATTGTTGATATTTTTGTAATTTTTTCAACTCTTCTAATTGATCTTTCAATTCATCATCTGTAAAAAATCCTGATATTTCATTATCATTACTAAAGGATAAAACATCCTTTTTCTCATTTTTTTCTTTTAAATATTCAAAAAATTCTAAATCATTGACTTCACTTTCCATATCTTTTATTTTTTCCATTGCTCTATTCTTTACTATTTTTGATTCCTTTAGTATTGAATTCTTTTTCTTTTTAAGTTTTTTATTTTTTTTATTATCAATTGGTAAATATATATTTTCGTCTTCAGTTGAGCTAATATCGTCGTCACTATCATAATCATTTATTTCAAAACCTATCGGCATTATATAATAATTAAATATTTTTTACTTTTAATTTTAATTAATTAATAAAAAGTTTAATATTCATACAAGTTTTTATTGATTCTTCTACCATTGTTTTTATATAATCACAAGCTCCATGTTGCGTTTTATATTGCTCATAATGATTAGGGATAATTTTCCTATTTTTCATCATACAAAGTGTCTCTGCTACACTTATTTCCTTTTCACTAAATACTGCTTTATTTATTAATTTTCCTGACCGTAACTTCATATATATTTTATTATTTTCTTCGCTTTAAGCTTTTTTTTCTTCTTCTTTTTCGTGTCTTTTTTTTCTTAAATTTAACTTTTTTTGTTTTCCGTAAGCCAATAATTTTGGGTTTTTTCTTACAAGTAAATGACTTAAATTTTAGATTTCTATTTTTTAAAACAGAATATGCGCATATACCAATTGCCGGAGTTTCTTTGTTTTTAAATTTCTTGGTTACTTTTTTAATACAAGAACATAATTTTCTAGAAATCAAGTCTTCTCCTTTTTTTTGTAGTAATCTTTTTGATTTTGGTAAAGGGAATCCATAATGATGAATAATTGTTTTATAATCTTCCTGAGAAAGTTCTTTCATTAATATTTGGAGAGAAAAATGTTATAAAATGATGTAAATTTCGTGATTTTGTTTTTAATTTATTATAGTAGTTTCCTTATCATATTTAAACTTTAAACCAACAAGAACAAGAGATAAAAAGATGCAAATAGCGTCACAAACTATTAATGGAACATTTACATTATCAAAAATAGCATATAAAACCCATGTTATATGATTTAAAACACCAAGTAATAAAAACAACATTGATATATCCTTTGTTCGTTTTGTTTTTATCGAATGATATATTTGAGGTATTTTCATACTGATAGTAAATACCGTTGCTACTATTCCCGTAACAGTTCTTTCAATAGACATTAACTAACTATACAAAGATTTATTTAAAACCATTTAATAAATAATTTACAAGATTTAATAATGGAGGGGGAAAGATGTATTATATGCTTGGAAAGCACTCCAATAAAAGGTTGTTTAAAAAATGATAATATTACACATATTCCTTGCACTTGTAATGCATACGTTCATGAATATTGTTTTCATAAAACCAATAATGTTAATAAGTGTTTTATATGTAAAAATAAATATGTATATTCATTTGGCCATCACCCTAATAATAAACCTTGTTGTAAAAAAATAGATTGTAAATTTAAAAATAAAAAAGAAAAAATAAATAATCATATGAAAACTACATTATTGCGATTATCTATTTGGTTAAGAAACATATGTGGAACTATAGATCGTTTGTTTATGTATTTATATAATCCAATTTCAACATATGAATGTTTTAACACAATATTGGCTTGGATTTATTCTATATTAATGTTAATTATAATTGGTATTTTTGTTTTTTTTGTTCTGATGATTGGTGGTTATTTTATAAACTTGTTTATTTGTTGGATTGGAGCAAGTTATTATATAAATGAAAATGTTGACTGTATAATACCAATTAACAATGGATTACTATATCTTTTAGGTTTTGTGGGATTTCCTTTATTAATGTGTTGTTTTGCCTGTTTTATAAGTTGTTTTAAAGCTATTTCAGAACCAAATAGAATTGGAATTTTTGTTGTTTAAAATTGAAATCCAATAATAATCTATAAGTAGTAACAAAATGGATCCTTCTACTATGATAGTAATGAAACTTATATTATTTGAAGTAATTCTTCCAATAATATCATTATGTATTATTGCGTATATAAATATGGAATATATTCGCATTATGTTGTTTATTAGTTGTTCTACCTGGATAATTGTTAATTTGGAAAATGTAATCATTAAATCCTTTAAATATTTTACTACATTTCCTTTTAATCAGGCTATGTTTGGACCTCCTCGTGAAACTTTTGATTAAATTTGAAGGGTTCTTCTTCTAATTTGTGTTCCATTTGGGGTTGTAATTCCTTCTTCAATTCTATAAACAGGGTGAGCATTCGTTTCTATAATAAGATTTTTATTAGCTGGTTTCGCTATAGGAATTGAGTTATGTAAATTAGTAGTTCTAGTCATTTCTATATCTTCTTGATTTTCTTCTGGTTCATCTTTACATATTTCACATAATGTACAGCAACAAAAACAACACATTTTTATTTGATCTCCATATCCACAACAAAATAAATCGTCAATAAATTCTTCTATCATATCTTTTAACCAGCACCTCCAAATACATACCAACGCAGCAAATACACTAAACCCCAATGTTATAAAAAACCCAATTTGAACCCAAAAACTCATAGGATGTTCCTCTTTACAATTACACGTTTCATTTTTATATTGATTCGGAGGAGTATTACGGTCATAACTATTATATGTACCAGGAGGTTGATTATCATTATCGGTAACAGGAACCTTTACTACAACTTGCTTGTATTTTGTTTTATTAATCCAACGAGTCTTATTTATCCAATTTATTTTAATTATATTTGAAATATTTTTTACATTTGTTACATTATATTTTTCTCTCCAAATTATTTTTGTCAAAACTTTTGTAGTATTTTCAACATTTGTTATATTGATATAATTATACTTATTAATAAAATGAATTATTTCCCGTGTAATGTTATTATACCTTGTTTTATTAATATAAATTGGTATATCAAGATATCTTGTTCTATTAACATAATTTACTATTTCTTTGGATATATTAATGAATCGTGTTAAATTTCGAATGATATCATGATATCTTATAATATCGTTTGTAACATTAATATACCTTGTTTTATTTCTATAAACATCGCGATATCGGGTGATATAATCTGTAACATTAATATATCTTGTTTTATTTTTGTAGACATCGTGATATTTAATGATATAATCTGTAACATTAATATATCTTGTTTCATTGATATACCTTGTTTTATTTTTGTAGACATCGTGATATTTAATGATATAATCTGTAACATTAATATATCTTGTTTCATTGATATACCTTGTTTTATTTCTATAAATATCTTTATATACTTGGACGTTTACGTTTTTATATGTAATCATTTCACCTCCAAATTTTATTGCATGATAAGCCTTACAGGCGGTTTTACATATTGTTGTACTTCTAGCACAACAATTACCTCCACTACACGCATTTTGTCTACAAGACATATAATTTGATGATGCTTGATTATTACTACATTGTCTATATTTGGGATGGGATGAAAATTCACTTGGTGATTTATTACAATTACATTGAGATTTACATTGATTAACTGTTTTGTATCCTAATATATATTGACTACAACCTAATAACCAAGACTTTCTTGTCCATGCTTCATTTGTATTTCCATTATAATATTTAAATTGACCTTCAATACATATATTTTTTATAATTTCCTCATCATAATAATATTTACTAGTATTTATATATTTGAGAATTTCAGTAGTAATATTATTGTATATAGTTTCATTAATATATCTTGTAATATTTTGATAACGACTTTCAATCGTAAAATGTCTAATAGGCATTTTATAAGTATTACATTCACTAGCATAATTTCCCCATTCACTTTGAATAATCCAATTAAAATTAGTTGGATCTGGACAAGCATAAAATCTACAATGCCACGGCTCATTGTCGGATTTTGTTAGATCTCCATATCTTGATAACATATTACATTTACCAGTAGGTTCTTCTATACAAGTTTCTTTACATTTTTCCAAAGTTCCCCATTTATAATTTTTATTCGCGGTTGCTCCTGGTATTTGAATACTGAGACAATCAGGTCTTTTACCTGTATGTGTTGTATCTTTATCCCATATTGTATCTGGAATTTGATATTTATCTGGAGCTACATAGTCTATATGTGCATTACTAACAGAAGAACAGCTAACTCCTTGGACACATTTAAACGTTACTGTAGACGGACAACTAATACATTCACAAGTTGTACCTGTTCCCTGAGGACACCAAACAGTAATTGTTTTACAATCTCTTTGACCTGAGGCTTGACATGTTAATTTAAACGAATTCGATTCTTTTGCGTTAACAGTACTTGATTGATAAGCATCATGTCCACTTCCTTGAGTTTTAATCAAACAATCATTACCAATTCCACAATTTAAAACTGTATTTTTACACGTTCTTTCACTATTAGAAGCACCACAATAAATATTATATTCTCCAGACCAAATTTTATTATTACAAGCATCATGTCCAGTGCAGTAAATATTATTCGAAAATACTGAAATAGGAAAACCAAAGTATAAAAGTATTATACTTAATGTTGTTTTCATTAAGTAAAATACGTTATATATATTTAAATTATTGTTTGAACTAATGTTTCCTGGAATATACTTTTGTGTAAATAATACCACCAACTTCCAAACTGATTCATTAATATAATTTTATCTAGTGGTTTCATATGTTTTTTATGTAAAATAAGACCTTGATGGCTTAAAACTAAATAATCACCTCCAAATTCAGCAACACTAATATAATAAGTAGCTTTTTTAAATTTTCCTGTTTTATTAACAACTATGCCCCCGCGTTGAGAAATAAAATTATTATAATGAGGTTTTCCTATAAAATCTCTACGTGGAATTCCATATATAAAATCTCCAACATAAAATTCAGGAACAAGCGTGAATGATTTTATTTCTCTCCAAATATCTTCTGGGAAATACATTTAATATAATAAACTATAAGTTTTTATATTTATTTTATATATATGAAGTGTAGTGATTCTATGATGAAATATACTGGTTATTTACATATTTTAGCTTTAATGGTTGCTATTTATGGAACATATTCTCAAATTGATTCTGTAAAAAACGGCGAACCATTTTCTCCAAATTTAGCAATAGCTCTTACGGTTATGTTATTATTGCGTATTCCAAATCAAATTTGCGTAGCCCAACGGGTATTTCATGGATGGTATTCTGTAATTGGTACACTTGTAGGGGCTTGTAGTTTTGCTTACTTGGGTTATATGGAATATCAACAGTCAAAAAACAAAAAAAATTAATAAAAATTTATTAGATTTAGTATAATTTAATAATTTTCAGTCCAACTTTCCCCCTTATAATTAGTATATGTTGTAAAGTTTCCAACTTCTCCTTCATAATTTTCTAGAAGTCCAGCCCAACCGCCCCGAACGGAACCGCCATAGACTGTTACATCCCATTTCTTAGCCGCACGCCAATTAAACTTGATACCATTAATAGATTTATATTTTCCAATACGTTTTTCTGGGACACCTTTTTCAATAAGTTTTTTCTTTTCTTCCTCTGTAAATAACTGAAGAGTATCAATTGGTCCAACAATAGTATAACTTGTAAATCCATTATCTAATCCTACACAAGGTACTCTGTCTCTTGAATAACTCAAAAATATTTTAAGTTTTTTAATTTCTTCCTTGGATTCATCTAAAATTGCCTGTTTTTCTTGATTAAATCTTTCTTTATCTAAATTAGCATTAAGACTATATTTTTCTTTATCGTGATCACTGAGAGTATTCCAATTTTCTCTCATTTCTTTTAAATAATAATTAAAAGAAGACAATGGTTTATCAATATTTTTAATTCGTTTTTTAGTAGATTCATTATGCGTTTTGATATTGAGATTTACAATAGAAGTCATATTTATAATGATAAAATATAGATAATATTAAATTCAATTTTTGATTTATAAAAGTATATTAGAGAAAAAACACTTGTATAACGTATATGAATATAGAAGAAAATCCAATAAAAAAAAAAATAAGTTGTGATTGTTGTTTAACAAGTATAAATGTAAAAATATGTAAGCTTGAAAAATGTGATTATCCATTATGCAAAGATTGTTTTGATAAAGTGTCATCGATTTGTCCAAAATGCAGAAGAAAAATAAAGGACGATTCGGTAGAAAAGATAATAGATATTGAAAGATTGGAAATAGATTTAGAATATGAAGAAATATATATAGAAAATACTGATAAATGTTGTTTATGTGAGAGAATATATTCTGAAAAAATCAATAAATACTTTAAGAATTTTTTGGATATAATTACTACAATAAGTTTTGGATTTATAATAACAATATTATCGTTGGCGTGTATATGTTTGATTCTTTTAATAGGAAGGTTAGTAACATATTTTTTAAGAATAGGTTGTTATGATTATTGGTGTAAGTTATCAAATAATGAAATATTTTGTGTAAGTTGTTTTATTGGTTGGTCTATATTAGGATTAACTATATTAATTTTAGCGGTATGTTTGCTGGCTGGAATATGTTTTAGTAACAGCGATGAGGATTGTTAAAAAATAATGTGATTTACTACAAAATCACATTATTATTTATACCAGCAGTGAGATTCGAACTCACGAAGCTTTTGCAACACAACTTGAGTGTGCCCCCGTTGACCGCTTGGGTATACTGGTTGTTATATAAGATTTTCTCTTGAAAATTTTATAACATATTTAAAATATTGGTTCCATGAATCTACGGCACTCTACCTCTGAGTTACCCTGTTTTCACAGGGGCAGGATTCGAACCTGCGACCACCGGCTTAAAATGCATGATAAATAATTGCTGTTAAGAACCATAAATAGCGACGAGTGGGATCGAACCACCGACCTTCTGGTTATGAGCCAGACACGCTAACCGCTGCGCCACGTCGCTATTATTTAATTAATTTTATACTTGTTGACTGTGGGGTTTGAACCCACGCATGCGAACATATCACGGCCTTAACGTGACCCCTTAGACCACTCGGGCAAGCCAACTTTTTTTTTGTTATTAATATGGTAATCCCCTTTTCTCCAGTGCCTGATGTGGGATTTGAACCCACGGCCACGCGCTTAAAAGGCGCGCGCTCTACCGACTGAGCTAATCAGGCTTGAAAACACGGTTCACATTTAAATATAGACTATAATATCTAGACTAATTGCTGTTAATGAACCTATATCTTGTCTGGACTTGAACCAGATACTCCGCCAAAGCGGGTGATACCGTCTATCCAAGATAATTAACCGTGCTCCCATATCCCTTCTGGAATTGAACTTTCATCAGGGATTACTGTTGCTGTCTATATTATAAACGAACCTGCTTTGACCTCTTGCATACCAGGGCGCGATACCCTGGGTAGGATTCGAACCTACGAAGCTTACGCGGAGATTTTTTTGATCTAATGTTTTAATTATTTGCTGTTAATAGACATATATGTGTTCCCAATCCGGGTATCGATCCCGGTTCTTCGAGGTGAAAGCTCGATATCCTGACCATGTGGACTAATTGGGAACTAACCGTGCTCCCCCAAGGCATTATCGGGGATTGAACCCGAATTACACGCTTCAAAGGCGTGTGTCCTAACCATTAGACCATAACGCCGCCTCGAACACTTCTAGACCAATACTAATGTCTTTGATGTAGAAGTAATATATTATTATTATATATCTTTAAACCAATTGAATATATATATTAATAAATTTCTTAATTATTTGAAAATTACATACCTCCATAAGGGATAAGATAATAAATTAAATACGCAAAATACAATAACATTCTTTACCACTATTTTCCCACGCTCATTTAACACTAACTTCTTATCTTTTTCTTCCACTAAATATTTTGTTATGAAACCATCTTTGTATTTAATATCCAATTCCTCTATTTTAGCTTCCACAGATGGATATATGCCCTTAAAAATTAATATAACTAATCCTAATAAAAGTAATTCTATACCAAAAAATAATAATACTTGTCTAATTAACTCTTTATATGATTTTGTTTGGTTTTTAAATGTCCAAAATTTTTGACCAAAAAACTGAATTATTATACCAGCAAAAGAAGATAACCCTAATGCTAACTCTTCTTTCCAATTTGTTTTACTCAATTCAAACATTATAAACATATCAGTTAAAGATGCTATTACACTTACTATAATTGCTTTATAATAATATACAAATTCTTTAATATTCATTTTATTATATTATTAGATTTTTTTATAATAAAAATACTGGTAAATCATCATCTTTAAGATCTGTTAACTTATTTATTACGACATCTGCATGGGGTTGTAATTTTAATCGGGTTTCAGCACCACTTAATACACCAATTCGTAATCCTACACCTGCGTTTTTTCCCTCCCACATATCATTTATCGTATCTCCTACCTTTGCTACGTTTTTTACATCATATATACTATTACGTTCCATCAAATTATGTATCATATAAGGATATGGACGTCCAAATCTACACATATCACTACTAATATAATCGTCTATACAATATTTTAAGTCTAAATGTTCTATTATTCGTCTCTGTAACTTACTATTATATCCCGTATTAAGTGCTATTTTTATACCATTTATTCGTAAATTAGAAAAAAAATCATAAATACTTGGATCTATTACTTCAATTTCACCATTTTCAAAATAATTAGTAGCAAGCTCATCTTCCAATTCTTTTTCTGCCTTAGCCAATAAATATTTTAAATTTTTTCCTTCAGGCATACTACTATCCATTTTATATAAAGAATCTATTAATACTTTTTTCTTTTCCTGACCATACCAACTTTCTTTTATATCTTGCGTAACAAAACATCCCATATTTTTTAAAACTTTTTCCAATGAATTATAAATAATTCCATTTTCGTTTATTACTGTTCCAGCCATATCACATACAAGAAAATTAATGTTTCTTCTAAAAAGCGAAGCCATATGTTAAATAATAATATATTCTGTTTAAATATTTTCACTACATATATTAATGGAATTCAGTCCTACACATATAAAAATTATAGCATTTTTTGTTACATCTTTTTTCTTTTTAATAGAAGCATTAATACATTATAATATGGGTAAAAGTGGAAGATTTTCGTTTTCAATACCTGAAAAAAAAACTGTATGTAAAATTTTACTTATTATTTTCTTCTTTTCTTTTCTATCATCTGGAACAATGTATTTTGTAGAAAAATTTATAAAAAATTATCTTTAGATAAAATAATATTAAATTAATTTATATTATTGTATTAAATGTCTAATATATTAACGGAAAAACAAAAAAAATCATTAAGAGAACAAATAGAAAATGCTTATAAAGAAACTTGGTCAGCACTATTACATGATAAAGTTAAAGAAAATCCGCCTGATTTTGATTGGATAGTTAGACTTTATAATGAAATAAAATATAAATTAACCTATTTTTTAAAAAAGAATAGTCCGATGAGAAATTCTATTGAGGAATCATTAGATAGTGAATTATTTGAACAAATGATACGAAACGGAGCCTTTCAAGGACCGGAATTTTATAATTTAGTAAATTATATTTTTGATACTACTCTTAAACTTGGTAGTCCAGCAAGAGATAATGATGTTAAAAACCTTAGAAATGAAATATTAACAGCATTATCCAATAAAGCCACATTTGCAGAACTTGTTCCACTTTTCTTTAAAAACACAAATACTGTAATTGATTGGGTCCATAAAGACCTATTTGAAGTTAAAGGAAATCTTAAAAAAGCTATTGAAGAAATGGATAAATAATTAATTCCACTTCCATCTACAAGTCTTACCCAAACACTGAGGATGATAATCCTGATCTTCACGGGTTAACGTATTGTGATAATAATGTCCTCCGTGACTCCAAGGAACTCTTATCCAAGCATTATCAATTTGTTGAGGAGTCCATACTGGAACGGGCTTTCTATTTGAAGGAACTTGTCCTGAAAAAGCCAAAACAGGTAACACAATTAACCATACAAAAAAACTTTTCTTCATTTTATTAAAATATTTATTTATTTTTAAATAAATTTCTCTCCAAATCTATTTAATAAAAAAAAAATAATATTAAAATCAAACTTATATTTATATCTAATATGGATACTAATATAAACAATTATGATACAATAGAACTTTTAAATGTTTTAAAAGTTCCTGATAATAAAGAACCTAATTTACTGGAAATTTATAATTCAGCAAAAAATATTATTAAACAGTTAAAAACCAAAAAACATTTAGAAAATAAAGAAGAACTTATTGAATTTTTTAAAAATGCTCTTGAAAAGGTAACTAAAGACCTTTCATTAAGAGTTCCAAAAGACATGATGGATAATTTAATAGATGAAAGTAAATATGATACTTTACCTGATCCCACAAAAGACAGATTTTATCAACCCTCAATTGTAAAAGAACAAATATATCCAGGAGCTATTCCGCCACAAATTCCTAATCCTATTGCTTTCCATACTTCTACTACACATAATCCACGAGGATTAGTTAATCCATTAAAAAAAGAGTCTGTAAAATCGATACTTACTATTCACAGTAAATTTAGAAATGATTCGAATGATGGAACAAATCTTAAGACACCGTTTCCATTAACTACAGATTTTAGTGTTGACCTAAACGAACCGTATAATAACGTAATGGGTATAAAATTAGCCAGTTGTGAGTTAATGAATGGTTATTATACATTTTCAGAGCATCTTAAAACAAATGAATTTACTATAAAATTATATCATTACCCATTGGTAAATCCTACATCAGGTGTAACTATTGATTTAACCAATTTTAGTGAAGTACCTAGACTAAATGAAAAAACAATTGTAATTTCATTTCCTGAAGGCGCATATTCTGCTAGTAGTTTGATACCTACGTTACAAGCATTGATAAACTCAAAAACATCTACTTGGACAGATTCGACAGGAAATTCTATCCCTCCAAGTAGTTCTCCTGATAATCAAATAATAAATGTTATTTACAACCCAATAAAAGCAAAATTTTACTTTAAAAAAAATCAAGGAACTATAACTAATTCTGGAACAATACATGAACCATATTTAAGTACAACATCATTAGGCCCATATTTATGGGGATTTGATATAGATTTTAGAGTTACAGATGACCCAACAAGAGATGTAGAGAAAAATTTAGGTTGGTTATTAGGTTATGAAAAATCATTGTATTATTGGGATAAGGATTATATTCAAGCGGGAAACGCACAAACCAATCAACTTTTAACAGGTTTTAATCCTAAAAATATACTAGATTTTACAGGAACAAAATTTTTCTTATTAGAAATTACAGATTATAATAAAAATTATAGTGAAGTATTCAAATACAATACATATAAAAGAAATATTAACTATAAAGATATATTAGCTAAAATACCCAATACAGTATCTACTACAAATATTATATTTGAAGACTCTTCAGACAGAATTTTCAAAACAAGAAAATATTTTGGACCAGTTAGAATAAGTAAATTACGTATCCGCCTATTAGATGATTATGGGCGTGTTGTAAATTTAAATGGCGGCGACCTAGTTATTACATTAGAAATTGAAACTTTAAACATGCCTTACAAAAATTTTAGACAATAATTTTCTTACTAATCCTTCTACCTTAATATTGGATTTTACATATTTTTCAATATTTAACACATAGTCATCATATGAAAGATTAAATTGTCCCCAGGACCAAGAAGATGTAGTAGTTTGATTTTCATAATGAACTCCTTCCTTTAAATCTATTAACCAATTGGTTCTTACAATAGGAACTATATTTAAACTTAAATAAGTAGCAATTAAATGAATATCACCTTCTTTACAATAACCACGTTTTACATTCTTCAACTGGTGAAGAAAACTTATGTAATCATCTTTTCTTTCACTATGTTCACGCTTAATTTCATTTCCATCCACATAAAATACCAATTTATCATCTTCAAATTCTACATAATCAATGTTTTTTTCAAAATGTAACTTTTTATCCTTTGTAAATTCTTCTAATAACTTTGGATATTCACTATAATAAGCAAAAAATTGATAGGGTTTTTTTATAGAATCTAATGCTTCAGTTAGATTTTTTGAATAATTACATAAATAAAATTCGCTAAAAATCGCACTTCTATTTGAAATGTAAAAATCACTATTTTTATCCATTAAAATATTATTTCCTACTATAAAATAATCTTCATATTCTTCTCTTATTATAAAATAATCATTATCACACATCATTTCAGTCAATTGATACATTCCACTTGGGTCTTGAGTTCTATCCCATTTATAAACACCTTTTCTTTTTGGCTGAATGATTGGAATATTTGATTTTTTAAGATTAATTATATTCATATAAGAAATAGATTTATTAGCAGCCTTTGAAATAAGTTGTCTATAAACATCAACAACGCCAGGATTCATGCTATTACAATTTAAACAAACAAAATTTACACTTTTACCGTCAATCTTAAAGTCACTTGTTAATTCATTTTGCTTTATTTCATTTTCAAATGCGGTAAATTCATTAATATCTATTAAAGTATAAGTTTCAAAAAATTCTTCAACGTTATATGTGTCCTTTAAAAATACAGGAATTGTTTTTCTACGAGTACTTTTAATAGGATTTCTAGAGATATCCTTTATAATTAATTCTACTTTATTATAAATGTTTGTTTCATTAGAACTAATATCCATTTCATTAGAGCTAATATCTTTTTCTTCTTCTTCTTCTTCGTTGTTATAATATTCCTTAATACTATTTACATATTTAATGTCGTTTAAATACAAAATTTGAGCACTAAATGAAACATTTTCCTGTTTTTGTAAAATATGTGTTCTAATTGCTTTATATTTCACTATACCAATTCCTTTTTTCTTTATAGAATCATTAACAACAAATTTTTCCATCATTAATAAATTTGTATCAATAAAACAACATTCTCCATATTTAGTTATAGAAGCATACATAATATTAAAAAATTTATCCATGCCTTTCATTTCATTTCCTTCAGCAAAAAGGAAATATACAATATCAATATTATTAAATTCAAATGGAAAATCTTCTATATATTTTTTTGTATTTCGACAACAACTCAAAAAACAAACTGTATTGTCTTCTGGTAAATAATGTAAGTTAATAGAAAGCAATAACCCTAAGATATTTTTTCTATCATTTCCTCTTTCAACAATTCCAAAAATCATATATAATAAATAAGATATTATTTTGTTAAATATTTTTTTATTTATAAAATATAATATTAATGCCGAAAACTATACGAAGTAGAAATAACGGTTCAGGATCATATATTTTACCATTATCATCAAATCCGACGGGACATATAAATCCAGTATCAGAGTCTTTAAAACAACTATTAAATGCTTCTGTAATTTATACAAAAGATGTAATTTTGACAACAGTAACTACAGACTATGAAATTGAGACCACACAAGAGGATTTGGATTTATTAAATGAAGTTGCTATTTTTCCTAATATTGAAGATATATTACCGCAACCAGATACTATAAATCCTGATATTTTAAATAATAATATTAATTACGTCAGTGAAAATATACAAACACCTTTTTTAACTTTGAAATCAAATGAACAAGTAGAATGGAGTATAATAGGTGGTATAGATAAAAACAATTTTGATATATCTAGAAATAATTTATTACAATTTAAACAAATTCCAGACTATGAAAATCCGCACAGTTTTGGAGGAACAAACGTTTATACAATACAAATACAAGCAATTGATAACGCAGGAAATAAAACATTAAAAATGATTAATATAGTGGTTCAAGATAAAGATGACTCAGTTTCGCCACCAGAATATGAACCCGAACCTGAAACTGAAACTCCAATAAATAACAATGATATTGTTAATAATATTACAAATGTAAATGAAATTATAAATACAATTACAATAACAACAGAAGAAATTATAGAAAATATAGGAGAACAAGGTCCACCTATATTTGATTCAACATTCACAGAAAACGATTTGAAGGATTTGTATAATGAATTAGTTAAAGGTTTCTTGGTAAAAGGCCCTTTGTATTTGCCCCACGCAAATATTGTAAATGGATTATATGCTCGTTTAAAAAAATCTATAGATGAAGAAGGAAGAGAAAATATAAATTTATTTTTATATCGTGACGTTATTGATATTCTTTTCAAAACTAAAAATATTTTTATTCACAATATTGGTATTGAAAAACAATTGAAAATAATGAGAAAAAAATATAAAGAAAATTTATGTACAGTTAATGAGTTAAAAGAACAATTGAAAGCTTTAGACCCAACAGGAGAAAAGGGTTTAGGATTTGAGGGTTCTTTAGGTATTAAAATGAGAAAGTTTAAACCAGCTATTTATCACCAGGTTTTATTTAATCTTCCTTTAGCTTGGTATATTTACCTTCACGATACAACTGATATAGTCCCTTCTTTGTATTATATGACAACACAATATATCAAACAATTCAAAACGAAACAAGAATCGAAGGATAAGTTATTAAAATTACTTGATGAAAAATATTTAGATGAAGATGGAGAATTAGATTTATCATCTACTTCAAACTCTAGTTCAAATTCTTGTTCAAGTTCAAGTTCAAGTTCAAGTTCAGATAGTAAACCTTGTGGAAGTTCGAGTTCTAGTGAGTCTGAAACAGATATTCAACCTGAACAAAAACAAGATGATTGTTCTTGCGAAGATGATATTAAATATGATGAATGTGGTAACCCTATAATAGAAACTGACGAGTGTGGTAACCCTATAATAGAAACTGACGAGTGTGGTAATAAAATTAGCAATAACTCTTGTAGTGGTGAAACGATTGATGTAAGCCCAGGACAACAATCATCCACAGAAAGCATAACTACGGGTGGAAGCGCGGAAGGAGAAGGTATTTTAGGATATTTTTATGATGAAAAATTAAATAATGCTATTTTCTTCATTTCTGGGTCTTTCACTCTAACCCAAACAAGAAAATCAAAGGGAAAACCCAAGACAGCAAGAAGAAGATACTATCCAAAAAGAAAAACGAGAAAAGTTCCTTTTGGTGCGTTTGGAAATCCAAACTCTAAACAGATGATAAGAAATGATGACGGGACTTACAGTTTTTTCATGGATGGTCATTTTGAAATTATATTAAGAAAAAGATTTAGATGCGTAAATAAACGCAAAACAAAAAAACATTATAGTTTTTGTTCTTTAAATCAAACATTTAAAAATTACTAGATAATTTTTTCTGTAAAAAATTTTATCTAGTAATATAACATAAAATGGCTTTAGAACTTCCTGGCTCATTCTCACTCTCCGCGTCTGCTCCTACTTTGGTAAAAACCGACTCGACTGTATACCTTCTTGAAGAACGTAAAAATCGTTCTTCTGCTGTAGGTTCAGCCAATGTTCCCGATCACTACATCAAAGTAACAAAAAATCTCAATGGTTCTGTAGATTACCATCAATCTAACAGTGGTGCCGCCGCTGGTACTGATGATTCATGGTCTCTAGCAGCTCTTTCAGCTAATAGTACTGATGATGCGTCAGATGCTACATTGCTCCTCCCAACACCAACTTCTTCATCTACCTTCCAAGTTGGTAAAATCCAGATCAATACAAATGATCTTGACTCAACTCTTTCAGCTTCTGCTGCTCAACAGGCTGCCTTCAAAGTTATGATGACTGTTAACATTGATAACCAAGGTGTTCTTTCGGCTAATGTTGCTGTTCAGCGTGCTGCTGCAGCCATCTCCACAACCTTATCCGTTACTGATGAAGCTGGTAGTGCTCAATACTTATACTTCGATGACTCCGCTACAGGTGCCAACGATACATTTTCCCAGAAACCATCTTCTACTTGGACTGCTGGTGATGCCGATGATGTTGAAGATAAACTTTCACAAAATCTTTCTAACTCTGATGTCGCCACTGCTTACTCTAGTGAGATCGATGATACCAAAGATTCCATCAACGACCAAAATGTTATCCAATCATGGGCCCTTGGTATCGCAGCTGTTGCCGCTGACCCAGATTCGGCACTTACACAACACGCACGTGCCCGTGTTGGCACTTCAGGTGACCCTGAAACCAAACTCATCTTCTCTGCTGGTGATAAACTTATTGCTGCTTCTAGTGGTTCCGCCATCGGTGCTTCATACTCTGTTGTTATCGCCGACTTTAACAATTCAAACCAAACTATTGTATCTGGTACCGTTTATGGTTTCTTTGAACAATCATAATCTATTTAAGATATTATTTAACTATATATTAATCAATAACTAATAATTAATATATAGTATAAATTTTTTAGGGAATATTAAAGTCTATAAATATATCATAGAAATGTTTGAAGATCCATTTCGCGATATACTTAAGCCGAAAGACCCACATGTTCCTGGCGACGACTTTGGAGGAGACTTAGGAGGAGGAGGAGGCGGCGGCGAGCCCTCGCCTGATTTATTAGGACCCTCTATTATTGTTAAAAAACTCACCCCTAATCCGCTTATTTTGGCATTTAACGATTCTGGAAATATATATGTAGAATTAACTGTTACAGATGTTCAATCTGGGGTTTTAAATGTTACTTGTAATGGTATTAGAATGTTAAACCCAACAAGTAATATCTATACCGCTAATTTTCCTTATATATATAATATCAATTATGCTGGTTCTACTAAAACGGATACATTTAATATCATCGCAACCGATTTATTCGGTAATATATCTAACATTGCACCAACAGCTACAATTACTTATGGAGTAGCACCTGATACAACCCCTCCGTCTATATCATATTCAAGTATTTCAGCGACATCTATCGATTTAACTAATTCTACTACTTCCGCAAGCGTTACTTTTAATGTTAATACAACTGATTCTGGGGGAATCAGCAGTGTATCAATGAATAATGGGGCATCCCAAGTTTATCAATATAGCAGTACTTATATTTTCACCAAAACCTTTAATTTTAATGATTATAATTATGGTTCTAACACCGTTAAATTTACAGCAACTGCTATAGATAATGCCGGAAATTCTAGTAGTGTATCACAAAACATCACAATTAATAAATTTGACACACAATCTCCTAGCATTTCATCATTTACAGGACCTTCCAGTTTAAATATTAGTAGTAGTAACCAAACAGCAACATATACAGTTGTAGCAACAGATAATAGAGGTGTTAATAGTGTTTCAATATCAGGTGCTTCTTTATCTTCGCAATCAGGAAGCACTTACACATTTACTGAAAGTTTTTCTACAAGTAATTACTCTTATGGAACTACAAATATAACAAGAACCGCAACCGTTAGTGATGCAGCTGGAAATACTTCTACAAGTAATTTTTCATTTAATGTTGTTAGAAATGATATTCATAAACCTACAATTTCAAAATTCCAAGTAAGTAATTCATCCCCTTCACTTACTACGACAAATCAATCTATTAGTGTTTCATATTCTGCTACGGCAACTGATAACGTTGGTATTACAAGTTATTCTGTTAATGGCGCATCGTATTCTTCCAAATCGGGAAATGATTATTACTTTACAGAAATATTTTCATACGCAAATTATAATTTTGGAAATACTCCTATTACACGAACTGTAACTTTTAGAGATGCCGCAGGAAATACAGCTACTTCATCCATTAATCTTACCATTAGTAAAACTGATAACCAATCCCCTGTTATTTCATCATTTACTGCTAACGATACTAGTGTTACATTAACATCTAGTAATACTACCCAAACCGTAACCTATACAGCAGTTGTTAGTGATAATGTTGGTGTTTCAAATGTAAGTGTTAGTGGACTTACCTTTTCCTCACAATCTGGAAATAACTATTATTTCACTAAAACCTTTAGTTATGATAACTATTCATATGGATCTCATAGTGTAACACACGTTTGTGTTGCAACTGATTCTGCTGGAAATAATATTACACGAAATACAAGCGTTACTGTAACTAAAAGTGATGACCAATCTCCATCCATTTCAGAATTTACTGTTAATGATTCTTCTATTAATGTTACTAGTAGTAATACAAGTCAATCAGTTATATTTGGTGTAACTTGTACTGATAATAGATCTGTTCATAGTGTTAGCGTTTCAGGAGCAACCTACACTTCTACTTCAGGAAATACAAGATATTTTACCAAAACATATTCATTCAATAGTTATAATTATGGAACTACTAATATTAGTGAAACAGCTACTGTTGTTGATGCGGCTGGTAATAGCACCACATCATCTAAAGTTTTGACTGTTACTAAAAGTGATACTACCTCTCCTAGTATTTCAGCATTTACCGTTAACGACGCATCTGTTTCACTTACCACTAGCTCACAATCTCAAACTGTTACTTTTACGGTTACTGCTACCGACAATAGAGCAGTGAATAGTGTTAGTATTAATAATGGGGCATCAAGTTTATCTACAAGTGGAAATAATTACTATTTTACAAAAACCTTCAGGTATGACGATTATAATTGGGGTTCACAAACAGTTGTTTTCACAGCTATTGCGATTGATGCTGCAGGAAATAGCACATCTTCCAACTTAAATGTTGTTGTTTCTAAATCAGACAATCAAAGTCCCGTGATTTCTAATTTTTCTGTTAATAACAATGTTTCCCTAACTACTAGTTCCACATCTCAAACGGTTACTTATACAGTAACAGCCAGTGACAATAGAACAATTACATCATTTAATGTTAATGGAGGTGCTAGTGGGGCAAGTGGGTCGGGATCTACAAGAACCTTCACAGAAACCTTCAATTACGCCGATTATTCGTTTGGAACACATACTATTTCTAGAACGGCAACCGTTAGTGATGCCGCTGGTAATACTGATAGTGACCTTATGAATTTCACATTAACCAAAACAGACAATCAATCTCCTATAATTAGTAATTACTCCGCGGCTAATACTTCATTAGCTGTTACAAGTACAAACACCACCACAACAGCTACCTTTACAGCTACAATTACCGATAATGTTGCTATTAATTATGTTAAATTTGAAGGAAACATCCCAACAGGAACTAGCGGTAATACATACACATACGTCAAAACATATAACTATTCTAGTTTGAGTTTTGGGTCTAATACTTTTACTATTCCTTGTTACGCTCAAGATACGGCTGGTAATTATGCTTTAGTATATGAAACTATTACTATTACCAAAACAGATAATTCACAGCCTACTATTAGTAATATTAATATATCTACAAACCCAACTCTTACTACAGACGATCAAACCGAATCTATTATCATCTCTGCTGATATTGTTGATAACGTAGGTGTTAATTCTTATTCCGTCCCCGGAGCAACATTTGTCTCGAAAAGTGGAAATACTTATACTTGGAGTAAAAATTACAATTATGATGATTTTAGTTATGGAGCCTCTATAGATAATATTGTAATTAGTGCCTCTGATAGCGGGGGAAATTCTACAAGTGATAATATTGAAACCACCGTTACAAAAAGAGACACACAAGCTCCTACTATTTCTTCATTTAGTGTTGATAATGCCACCGTTAAAGTTTATACTGACTCTAAAACTTCCACTACCAGCTTTACAGCTGTTGTTTCTGATAATGTTGGAATTCATAGTTTAAGTGTATCAGGAGCCACTTCTACAGGAAGTAGCGGAAATTCTTATTATTTCAATAAAACATATAATTATGATAACTTAAATTATGGATCTCAAAATGATGTCGTTACATTAACGGTTAATGACGCTGAAGGTAATACATCTACTGATACTATTACTCTAACTATTATTAAAACAGATAATCAAGCTCCTAGTATTAATTCATTTACTATAGATGCTAATGATGTTTCTTTACTTTCTTCAGATAAAATACATAAAATAACATTTTCCGCCAATGTTACAGATAACGTTGGTGTATCTAGTTTATCCCTCAGTGGAGGAGTTACTCCCGATGATACTACTGGTCCAAATTATACTTGGACCAAAATATATGATTACGATGATTATAATTATGGAACAGTTAGTGATTTTTTTACCCTTACAGCAACCGATGCCGCGGGAAATTCTTCAAATACATCTAGATCTATTAAAATAACAAAAATAGATGATTCTAATCCTAATATAACTAGTATTGGAAGAAAAAACGGATCAGTATCTAATGTAACAAGTGTTAGTCTATTAGCATCCACTGAAAATACCGAAACCATTACTTTTTATGTAAATGTTACTGATAATGTAGAAGTTACTAATGTTACTCTTACGGGAGCAACCGCAGTAAGTAATACAGCAAATCAATTCATTTTTACAAAATCATATTCATTTGCTGACTATAGCTTTGGTTCAACTACCGATACTTTAACAGCTACAGCAAGTGATGCTGCTGGAAATACAGATACCTTTAATACTAGTATTACTGTTATTAAATCAGATAATGTTGCCCCTACTATTACCAATTTTACTCAAAGTGCTACAAGTGTTACATTATTAGCATCTACGGAAAACACTGCTACTGTATCTTTCTCGGCTGTTATTACAGATAATGTTAGTGTTAATAATGTATCATTTGACGGATTAGACCCTTCCATTAGTGGAAATACTTATACATGGTCTAAAAATTATACTTTCGATAACTTTGGATGGGGAACTTCCACCGACAATTTAACCCTTACAGTAACTGATACAGCAGGAAACTCTACATCCAGTTCTAAAACTGTTTCAATTGTTAAAAGAGATGACATAGCACCCACTATTACATCTTTTTCTGCTAATCCTACCACTCTCACGTGGTTGTCTTCTCCGGCAGACACAAATAATAAAACGGTAACTTTTACTGCTGTCGTAACTGATAATAGACAAATCAATAGTATTTCTGTTAGCGGTGCTACACAAACAAATGTTAGTGGTAATACTTACACATTTACAAAATCTTATGCTAGACCAAGTATTTCTAACAGTTCTTCTGATACTGTTATTCTAACAGTAAGTGATGGAAATCAAAATTCCACAGATTCCGTCACAATAAATAGTTATTACAACGATAATACTAATCCTACCATTAGTAGTTTTAGCGCTGATGATACAACTGTTTCATTGCTAACAAGTTCTCAATCCCAAACAGTAACATATACTGCCGTTGTTACCGATAACGATGCTATCTCTAATGTTAAATTTAATAATAATGACCCAACAAGTATTTCAGGAAATACTTATAAATATTTGAAAACATATGCTTATGGTAGTTACAATTTTGGTAATACTAACGATACTATTTCTGTAACAGCAACTGATAATACAGGAAATACTTCAAGTGATAGTGTAACAGTTACAATTACAAAAACTGATGATGAATCACCAAGTATAATTTCATTTGTAGCAAGTGATAGTACACCTAGTTTATCCACTTCATCACAAACAGCTTCTGTTAATTTTACGGTAGTAGCTAGTGATAATGTTGGAATAAATGGTATTTCGGTTAGTGGATCTACATTAATTAGTAATACAGGTAATACTTGGGGTTTTACTAGAGTATTCTCTTATAGTGATTATAGTTTTGGTAATACAAATGTTAATGTTGTTGCTAGTGTTTCTGATAGTGCTGGTAATTCTGTTACTAGTTCAATAACACTTGTTGTTTCTAAAGGAGATAATCAAGCCCCAAGTATCAGTAATTTTAGCGTTAACGATAGCAGTGTTGTTGTATCAACCAGTTCTCAATCTCAAACCATAACTTTCTCTGTTACTGCTACTGATAATGTAGCCATATCTTCAGTCAGTGTCCCTGGAGCTACTTATTCTTCTACTTCAGGAAATACAAGATATTTCACCAAAACATATAACTATTCAGGATTAAATTATGGAACTGTAAATCAAGAATTTACAGCTACCGTCACTGATAGTGCGGGAAATACTGATTCTGAAAGTCTTACCATATCCGTTACTAAAAATGATAACCAATCTCCCGCTATTACTTCCTTTTCTGTTAGTGATAATACCATAGCATTAACTACTGATAGTCAAACTCAAACCGTTACATTCTCTCTTGTGGCTACTGATAATAGAACAATTACATCTAAAAGCGTTACTGGTGCGTCATTTGTTAGTCAAAGTGGAAATACATTTACTTTTTCAAGAACTTTTAGTTATTCTGATTATAATTTTGGAACTTCAACAAGAACTATAACAGCCACCGTTGGAGATGCCGCCGGTAATACAACTAGTGATACTTTATCATTAACCATAACAAAAACTGATAATCAAAATCCTACTATTACATCTTGGACTTCAGCATCTGTTACTAATTTTTCAAACGTTTATACGAGTCAACAAACTAATACAGAAACGTTTACTTGTGTAGCAAGTGATAATGTTTCTATTGCTAGTGTTTCGTTTCCTGGAGCAACAGCCACCAGTTCTAGTTCCCCATTTACATTCACAAAAACTTATTCCTATTCAGATTATAATTTTGGACAAAATAGTTTATCCGAAACCGTTACTGTAACAGATACAGCTGGTAATCAATCCAATAGCACGATTAATTATACTGTTAATAAATACGATAATCAAAATCCTACTATAGCAAGTTTTGTTGTTGATGATAGCACCGTGGTATTAAATAACACACAAACTTCACAAACTGTTACATATACTGCTTCTATTAGTGATAATAGAGCAGTTACTGGTGTAACTATCGATGGACAATCCATAACCGGTTCTGGTAATACTTACACATATGATAAAACATATAGTTTTGGTGATTATGGTTTCGGTTCTAATACAGATACTGTTTCGGTTGTTGCTACTGATTCTGCTGGTAATTCAGCCACCGATAGTGTTACCGTTAGTATTAGTAAAAGTGATACACAAAATCCTACTATTACAAGTCTTACTACAAGTGGAACATCAAATAACAATATTGTTTTAAAAACTAGTAATAAAAGTAAAACCGTTACATTTACAGCTGTCGTTAGTGATAATGTTGGTATTAATTCCATATCATTAACTGGTGCTACTCAAACAAGTTCCAACAACGGAACTTACACATTTACTAAAAATTATCATTATGATAATTACTCCTATGGGTCACATACAGATGTTCCAACACTTACTGTTGGTGACGCAGCAGGTAATAGTTCTACACAAACTATTACAGTTGGTATTGTAAAACAAGATGATCAAAATCCTGTTATAAATAGTTTTTCTGCTAATGATACTTCTGTCTCACTAACTACTTCAAATCAAAGTCAAACTGTTATCTTCACTGTTGCAGTTTCTGATAATGTTGCTATTAATTCGGTAAGCATACCAGGAACTTCATTAAGTAGTTCTTCTTCAGGAACATATACATTTACAAAAACATATGATTACGGTGATTATAGTTTCGGTAGTTCTAATGATACATTGGTGGTTACAGTGGCCGATACAGCTGGTAATAGTGTTACGGATTCATTAACTATTTCTATTGTTAAAACAGACAACCAGGTTCCTACTATAAATAGTTTTACTACAAGTGATAATAGTTTTCAACTCACTACTTCCTCTCAAACTAAAACAGTCACATACAGTGTTAATGCTAGTGATAATGTTGCGATTGATAATGTTAGTGTTTCAGGAGCTACTTATACGGGAACTTCTGGTTCTGCTAGAGTGTTTTCAAGGTCTTTTACTTATGGTGATTATAATTTTGGTTCAAATACCACTACTGTAACTGTTACGGCTACTGATACGGGAGGGAATGTTAGCACTGATACTATCACACACACTATTACAAAAGTTGATAATCAAAGTCCTACAGTTTCTAATATGACTACCAATGCTTCAGGAAATGCTGTTACATTAACTAGCACAAACACCAGTCAAACTGTTAGATATACTATTAGTGGAACTGATAATAGAAGTGTTACTGGTGTTACTTGGGAAGGCTCTCAAAGTTCAACAGCAACTTCAGGAAATAATTATTATTTCGACAAAACGTATAATTATAGTGATTTTACAGCAAATTCCACAAATAGTGATACTGTTAGTGTTGTTGTAACTGATGCTGCTGGTAATACTACTAATAAATCAAAAACTATTACAATTACTACCGAAGATAACATTAGTCCAACTATTTCATCATTCTTAAGTAATAAAGAAGGTAATGTAGTTAGTCTATTAACTTCTTCGCAAAGTAATACTGTTACTTGGACTGTTGTTTCTACAGATAATGTTAGTGTTACAGGTGTAAGCTTACCTGGAACTACAGTAGGAACCGTATCTGGAAATACACGCACATTTACTAAAACATACTCTTATAGTGACTATAATTTTGGAGACACTAGTGATAGTTTAACTGTTACAGTTACAGATGCTGCTGGTAATTCTACAACTAGCACAATTAATATGGTTATTAGAAAAACTGATAATCAGTCGCCAAGTATTAGTAGTTTCAGTGCTAATGATACATCTGTTTCATTAACAACAGGTTCTCAAACCCAAACCGTTACATTTACCTGCGTAACTACTGATAATAGAGGTATTTCAAGTGTTAGTATTCCAGGAACTACTTCAACCGGTTCATCAGGAAATAATTATACATTTACAAAAACATACAGTTATTCTGATTATAGTTTTGGTAATAGTAGTGAATCATTAACCGTTACAGTTACCGATGCTGCAGGTAATAGTGCTACAGATAGTATTAATATAGGTATTAACAAGGCAGATACAGCAAATCCTTCTATTAGTAGTTTTACTGCTGATGATACTACAGTAGCATTGACTACTACGTCACAAAATCAAACAGTTACTTTTACTGTTGTTTCTACAGATAACGTTGGTGTTTCAAGTGTTACTATTCCAGGAACTACTTCTACTGGTTCATCTGGAAATAATTATACATTTACAAAGGCTTATTCTTATGGAGATTATAGTTTTGGATCCTCTACAGATACATTAACTGCTACTTCTACCGATTCTGCTGGTAATTCAATTACAGATAATATTACTATTAATATTTCCAAAAGTGATAATCAAAGTCCTAGTATTTCTAGTACTGGAAATTCCTCTGGAGTTAGTGCTAGTTCAACAAGTGTTGCTTTAAAAACATCAGACCAAACTAAATCTGTAACCTTTACAGCCACTATAAGTGATAATGTTGGAATTAGTTCTGTTTCATTTGGTGGTCTTACACCTTCCATTAGTGGAAATGACTATACCTGGACTAAAACTTACGATTATGATGATTATTCTTTTGGATCTTCTACCGATACTTTAACATTAACTGTTGCTGATTCGGCAGGTAATACTGTTACCGATAGTGTTACTATTAATATTAGTAAAAGTGATGACCAAAATCCAACTGTTGGAAATATGACCGCTAATAACTCTACTGTAGAATTATCTACTTCATCGCAAAGTCAAACTGTTACGTTTTCTGTTGTAGCAAGTGATAATGTAGGTGTTAATAGTGTTACTTGGGAAGGATCGCAAGACTCTTCGTCTATATCAGGAAATACATACAATTTCCAAAGAACTTATAATTATAGTAATTATAGCGTGGGTTCAACCAATAGTGATACTATTAGCGTTGTTGTAACCGATGCCGCTGGAAATTCCACTACTAAAAGTAAAACAATTACTATTATCACAGAAGACGACCAAGACCCGGTTATTAGTAGTTTAACAAGTAATAAATCTTCAAATATTGTTCTTTTACCAACGTCCGCACAATCTAACACTGTAACGTTTACTGTTACTGCTACTGATAATGTTGGTATTAATTCAGTTACTCTTTCCGGTGCTACATATTCATCCAAAAGCGGAAATAATTGGATTTTTACAAAAGTATATAGTTATGCTAACTTTTCATTTGGTAATTCTACAGATACATTAACCGCTACCGCAACAGACGGTGTTGGTAATAGTGTTACTTCTACTATTAATATGTCTGTTAGAAAATCTGACGACCAATCTCCTTCAATCAGTAGTTTTAGTGCCAATGATACTAGTGTTGAACTTAAAACTTCATCGCAATCACAAACTGTAACATTTACTGTTGTAGCAAGTGATAATAGAAGTGTTTCTAGTGTTTCTGTTCCTGGAACAAGTGCTGGTTCTGTTAGTGGTAATAACTACTCATTCTCCAAAACATACAGTTATGGTGATTATAGTTTTGGAGATAGCAGTGATACTTTAACGGCTACTGTTACGGATGCTGCTGGAAATAGTTCCAGTGATACTGTTGTTATTAGTATTAATAAAGAAGATGACCAGAACCCATCTATTAGTAGTTTTAGCACTGATGATACTTCCGTTTCATTGCTAACCACTTCTCAATCACAAACTGTTACTTTCACAGCAGTTGTAAGTGATAATGTAGCTATTAATACCGTTTCACTCCCTGGAACTTCATTAAGTAGTTCAAGTGGAGGAACATATATATTTACAAAGGAATATGATTATGACGATTACAGTTTTGGGTCATCAAGTAATAATCTTACATTAACCGTCACCGATACTGCTGGTAATAGTGTTACTGATACTGTAACTATTGGTATTACCAAAAGTGACGATGAAAATCCATCTATTAGTAATTTCTCAGCTAATGATACTAGTGTTGAACTTAAAACTTCATCACAATCACAAACGGTTATATTTACTGTTGTCGCTGCCGATAATGTGGGAATTACTTCTGTTTCTATCCCAGGAACAACTTCTGGAGAATCAGGTAGTGGAAGTTACACATTTACAAAAACGTATAGTTATGGTGATTACAATTTTGGATCCTCAAGTGATACATTGACCGCAACCGTGAATGACTCAGCTGGTAATAGCACAACGGATACAATCACTATTTCTATTACTAAAAGTGATGACCAAAATCCTATTATCACTAATTTATCGGCTAATGACACTTCTGTAGAACTTAAAACATCTTCACAAAGTCAAACCGTCACTTTTACAGCAACTATTACCGATAATGTATCCATTAGTTCTGTTTCATTTGGAGGACTTACACCTTCCATTAGCGGAAATGACTATACCTGGACTAAAACTTATAGTTATACTAATTTCAGTTTTGGGTCAGCTACCGATACTCTTACATTAACAGTCGCTGATACTAACGGAAATACCGCAAGTAGTAGTGTTACTATTAATATTAGTAAAAGTGATGACCAAAATCCAACTGTATCCATTATTACTGCTAGTGATTCTTCTATTGATTTATCTACTTCATCACAAAGTCAAACTGTTACGTTTTCTGTTGTAGCAAGTGATAATGTAGGTGTTAATAGTGTTACTTGGGAAGGCTCACAAGATTCCTCTTCTAGTAGTGGATCAACATACTATTTCCAAAAAACATATAATTATAGCGATTACAATGTTGGTTCTACTAATACTGATACCATTAGTGTAATTGTAACAGACGCTACTGGTAATTCCACTACTAAAACCAAAAATATTACTATTACTACTGAAGATGATCAGAGTCCTGTTATTAGTAGTTTAACAAGTAATAAATCTTCAAATATTGTTCTTTTAGCAACTTCCGCACAATCTAATACAGCAACCTTTACTGTTACTGCTACGGATAATGTTACGGTCAGTTCGGTTACTCTTTCTGGTGCTACTTATTCATCCAAAAGTGGAAATAATTGGATTTTTACAAAAGTATATAGTTATGCTAATTTTTCATTTGGGGACTCTACAGATACATTAACCGCTACAGCAACAGATGGCGTTGGTAATACAGCAACATCTACTATTAACATGGTAGTTAGAAAAAGTGATGACCAAAGTCCAATTATTAATAGTTTTAGCGCTAATGATACATCTGTAGATCTTAAAACATCTTCACAAAGTCAAACCGTTACATTTACAGTTAATGCTAGTGATAATAGATCTATTTCTAGTGTTTCTGTTCCTGGAACAAGTACAGGTTCTATTAGTGGTAATAATTACACATTCTCCAAAACATATAGTTATGGAGATTATAGTTTTGGTTCGTCTAGTGATACATTAACAGCTACTGTTACAGATGCCGCCGGTAATACATCATCACAATCAGTTACTATTAGTATTAGTAAAAGCGATGATCAAGATCCATCAATTACTAGTTTTAGTGCTGACGACTCTACTGTATCTTTAACAACCAATTCTCAATCACAAACTGTTACTTTCACAGCTATTGTTACTGATAATGTTGCTATTAATAGTGTTGGTCTTCCTGGTACTACATTACACAGTTCTAATAATGGAACTTATGTATTTAAGAAAACTTATACATATAGTGATTACAGTTTTGGTTCTACTACAGATACTTTAACATTAACGGTAACCGATACTGCTAGTAATTCAGTTACTCAAAATATTAATATTTCTGTTAGTAAACAAGATAATCAAAATCCTACTATTAGTAGTTTTACTGCTGATGATACAACCGTTTCATTGTTAACCAGTTCTCAATCACAAACCGTAACTTTTACTATTGCTGCTAGTGATAATGTGGGTGTAAGTGCTGTTAGCTTGCCTGGTGCTACATTAAGTAGTGCTAGTGGTGGAAATTATGTATTTACTAAGAGTTATAGTTATAGTAGTTATGGTTTTGGAACTACCGGGGACACGTTAACCGCAACTGTAACAGATACTGCTAATAATTCTATTACACAAGATATTGATATAAGTATAACAAAAAGCGATGATCAAAGTCCAGCTATTAGTAGTTTTAGTGCTGATGATACTACTGTTCAACTTAAAACTTCTTCGCAAAGTCAAACAGTTACTTTTACTGTTGTTGCTACAGATAATGTTTCAGTATCATCTGTTTCAGTTCCTGGAACCACTACAGGTTCCACAAGCGGAAACAATTATACTTTCACAAAAACTTATGCTTATGCTAGTTACAATTGGGGTTCAAATACTGATGTATTAACTGCTACAGCAACTGATGCCGCAGGTAATACTCAAACACAACAATTAACAGTTACTATCACTAAAACTGATGATGAAGACCCTGTTATTACTTCATATAGTAGTGATAAAACTTCTGTTACTGTTAAAACTTCAGCAAAAACATCAACTGCTACTCTTACTGCTGTTGTCACTGATAATCGTGCTGTAACTTCTGTAACAATTGGTGGCGTTGCCGCTACAAATACTTCTGGAAATAACTATTCCGTCAGTAAAACATATGATTATGATAATTTATCTTTAGGTTCGTCCAATGATAATATCACTGTTATAGCGACTGATGCTGCCGGTAATACGGAAACAGATACTGTTACTATAGCACTTTCTGTTGTTGATGATGAAGACCCAACAATTACTAGTTTATCAAGTAATGCTACTGATGATGCTATTGAATTAACTACAACAGCACAAAATAAAACTGTTACATTTACCGCCGTTGCTAGTGATAATATTGCTATAAATAGTATTTCACTTACTGGAGCTACACAGACAAATCTGAGTGGTTCAACTTATACATTTACAAAGGCTTACGCATATGGTGATTATAGTTTTGGAGATAATACAGATACATTAACTTTAACAGTTACTGATGCTGCTGGAAATAGTTCTACGTCAAGTATTACTATTGATATCACTAAGACAGATAATCAAGCTCCTACTATTTCAAGCTTCTCATCAAATAATAGTACGGTTACTGTTAGCACTTCGTCTCAATCTGGTTCTATTACTATTACAGCTGGGGTAAGTGATAATGTTGCTATTAATAATGTAAGTTTACCTGGTGCTACTTTTGTATCTAATTCAGGAAGTATATATATTTTTACAAAAAGTTATGCTTACAGTGATTATAGTTTTGGAAATTCAACCGATACATTAACTTTAACTGTTACAGATACTAATAGTAATTCAGTAAGTGATACATTAGATATTACTGTTAGTAAGGTTGATAATCAAAATCCTACTATTACAAGTTTCTCTGCTAGTTCAAATTCAGTTAATTTAACAACAAGCACACAATCAATTACACGCTCATTTACTGTTGTTGCTAGTGATAATGTTGCTATTAATTCAGTAAGCATTCCTGGAACTTCATTAAGTAGTTCAAGTGGAGGAACATATATATTTACAAAAACATATGATTACGATGATTATAGTTTCGGTAATAGTAGTGAAACACTAACTGTTACTGTTACGGATACTACAGGAAATTCTACAACTGATACTGTTAATATTGCTATTAGTAAAACGGATAACCAAGACCCATCAATTAATAGTTTTGGAGCGAATGATACTTCTGTTGAACTTAAGACGTCATCACAAACACAAACCATTACATTTACTGCTACGGTTAGTGATAATGTAGCTATTAATACTGTTTCTCTTCCAGGAACTACATTAAGTAGTTCCAACGCTGGAACATATATATTTACAAAGGAATATGATTATGATGATTATAGTTTTGGTTCATCAAGTGAAACATTAACATTAACTGTTTCTGATACTGCCGGAAATAGTGTTACAGATTCTGTAGATATATCTATTAGTAAAACTGACGACCAGAATCCTACTATTGCTAGTTTCTCAGCAAATGATACAACCGTTGAACTTACTACTTCATCACAAAGTCAAACGGTTACATTTACTGTTGCTGCTAGTGATAATGTTGCTGTTAGTAGTGTAAGTATTCCTGGAACCACATCAGGATCAGCTTCAAATGGAAATTATACATTTTCAAAAACTTATAGTTATTCCAATTTCAGTTTTGGGAATAGTAGTGATACATTAACAGCTACTGTTACAGATACAGCTAGTAATAGTGTAAGTGAAGATATTACTATTAGTATTAGCAAGGTTGATAATCAGCCTCCAAGTATTAGTTCATTCTCTTCAAATGCTACAAACAATTCTATAGAATTAAAAACAAGTGACCAGACAGAAATTGTTACTTTTACTGTATCAGTTAGTGATAATGAAACAGTTAGTTCTGTAGGATTATCAACTGCTACGCTTACTAGTTCAAATTCAGGTTCTTATACTTTTACAAAAGAATATGATTATGATGATTACAGTTTTGGAAATACTACTGATAGTTTAACATTAACAGCTATTGATAATCATTCAAACTCATCTACTTCTACTATTGATATTATAGTTACAAAAACTGATGACCAGGCTCCTTCTATTAGTAACTTTTCAATAAGTGATAATACTATTAACCTTAAAACTTCTGCACAAACACAATCTGTTACATTTAGTGCGATTTTAAGTGATAATAGAGCAATTAGCAGTGTATCTTTACCTAATACTACAAGTAATGGTAATAGTGGTTCTACTTATAATTGGTCCAAAACCTTTAGTTATAATGATTATGGATATGGAACAACGACAGATACATTTACATTAACTGTTGTTGATGCTGCTGGTAATACATCAACTGATAGTTTAAATGTAACTGTTACAAAAGAAGATGACCAGTTTCCATCCATTACCTCATTTTCTTCAAATAATACAAATGTAATCTTGTATTCAAACTCACAAACACAAACGGTTACACTTACAGCAGTTGCTACTGATAATAGAGCTATTAGTTCATATAGTATTCCTACTGCTACATTTGTTAGTCAAAGTGGAAATAGTTATGTTTGGACCAAAACATATGATTATACAGATTACACGTATGGAACACAAAGTGATACTTTAACCGTTACTTTTACAGATGCTGCTGGTAATAGCTCTACTTCTACAGAAACTATTAGTATTACAAAATCTGATAATATAGATCCTACTATAAGTAGTTTTAGTGTTAATAATTCAAGTATTTCTCTTACAACATCTTCACAAACACAAACTGTTACTTTTACTGCTTCACTTACTGATAATGTTGCTATTACTACTGCTACACTACCTACCGCTACATACAGTGGTGTTAGTGGTTCCACCTATACTTGGACTAAATCATATGATTATGATGATTATAGTTTTGGAGCTTCTACTGATAGTCTCACATTAACGGTATCTGATGCTGCTGGTAATACATCTACAGAAAGCATAACTATTAATATTAGTAAAGCTGATAATCAAAATCCAACTATTTCGTCTTTAACAAGTAATGCTTCTGGTAATGTTATAGAACTTAAATCTTCTAATAAAATATTAACTGTTATATTTACTGCTGTTGCTAGTGATAATGTGGGCATTGATAGTATTTCATTATCTAATTCTAGTTTTTCTAGTTCAAATAATGGAACTTATACATTTAGCACTGAATTTGATTACGATGATTACAATTATGGAACTACAACTTCGTCACATATTCTTTCAGTTACTGATGCTGCAGGTAATTCTTCAGGTCAAACGATTAACATTAGTGTTACAAAAACCGATGATCAAGACCCTGTTATTACTAGTTTTACTGCTAATAATACATCATTCAACTTATATACAATTGGAACTACTTCACAAGTTGTAACTTTTACCCTTGTTGCTACTGATAATAGAGCCATATCCTCTACAAGTATTTCTAATGGTGTTTCTTTAGATTCAGTATCCGGTTCTACATACACTTATTCAAAAACTTTTAATTATAGTGATTTAAGTAATTGGGGAAATAATACATTTAGTTTTACAGCCACTGCTACTGATGCTGCTGGAAATGAAGATACAGAAACCTTAAATATTGTTGTTGCTAAGATTGATAATCAAAATCCTGCTATTTCTTCATTAACTGCTAGTAGCACAAATGTTTCTCTTACTACAGGAAGTCAAAGTCAAACCATCACGTTCGCATCTAATGCTAGTGATAATAGATCAATTACGTCCATGAATTTACCAACAGCTACTTCTACTGATTCTACTGGACCTGATTATGCTTGGTCTAAAACGTATAATTATGATGATTATAATTTTGGTTCTAGCACCGATGTTTTAACTCTTACTGCTGCCGATGATGCTGGTAATAGTGCTACTGAACAAATCACTATTAATATTAGTAAAGTTGATACACAAGACCCTACTATTACCTCCTTTTCTGCTAATCCTTCTACTATTCAGTTGAAGACTAGTGACCAAATGGAAACTGTTACATTTACTGCCGTAGCAAGTGATAATGTCGCAATTAATACTATAACCATACCTAATACCAATTATCAAGGAGTTTCTGGGTCAAATTATACATTTACAAAGGTATTTGATTATGCTAATTATTCTTTTGGAAATACAAGTGAAACTCATACAATAACTGTTACTGATGCTGCCGGAAATAGTGTTACTGAAGATGTAACTTTAACAATTCAAAAAGTTGACGATCAAACTCCTACTATTACAAGTTTTACAAATAATGCTTCTGGTTCGGCAATTCAGCTCAAAACTTCTGATCAGAGTAAAACCATTACATTTACTGCTGTAGTTTCTGATAATAGAGAAGTAACTAGTATTACTTTACCTGGTGCTACACAAACCAGTTCTGATAATGGAACCTTTACTTTCACCAAGTCATATAGTTATGATGATTACAATTTTGGATCTAGTAGTGATAGTTTAACTCTAAGTGTCAGTGATGCCGCTAGTAATATTTCTACTCAGTCTGTTACTATTGGTATTACTAAAACTGACGACCAAAACCCAGTCATTAGTAATTTTTCTGCTGATACAACTAGTGTAGCATTAAAAACAAGTGACCAGTCCAAGACTGTTACTATTAGTGCTACATTAAGTGATAATGTTGGTATAACTAGTGTAACTATACCAGGAACTACATCAAGTAATTCTGGAAGCAATTATTCATTTAGTAAAACATATAGTTATAGTGATTACAGTTTTGGTTCATCAACCGATACACTCACATTAACTGTTGCAGATGCTGCTGGTAATACTTCAACCGAATCTGTTACTATTAATATTACCAAAAGCGATGACCAAAATCCTACAATTACAAGTTTAAGTGCTGATGATACAAGTATTGAACTTAAAACTTCATCTCAAACCAAAACTGTGTATTTTACAGCGGTTGTTTCAGATAATGTAGGAATTAATTCTATATCATTAACTGGAGCTACACAGGATAGTGTAAGTGGTTCATCATATATTTTCAGCAAAGAATATGATTATGCTGATTATAGTTTTGGGTCTAATACTGATTCTTTAACATTAACTGTTAGTGACGCAGCAGGAAATATTTCTACTGATTCTATTACCATCACTATTACAAAAACAGATGACCAAAATCCTACAATTACAAGTTTGAGTGCTGATGATACAAGTGTTTCATTAACTACAAGTTCGCAAACACAAACTGTAACTTTCACTACTGTTGTCAGTGATAACGTTGGTATTAATTCTATTTCATTGACCGGTGCTACTCAAACCAGTTCCAGTAACGGAACTTACACATTTACAAAAACATATGACTATGATGACTATAGTTTTGGTTCGGCGACTGATACCCCAACATTAACTGTTAGTGATGCTGCTGGAAATAGTGTTACTCAAACTATTACAATCAATATTACAAAGGGAGATAATCAAAATCCTGTTATTACTAGTCTTAGTGCTAATAATACAACTATAACTGTTAAAACAAGTGACCAAAGTCAAACTGTTACATTTACTGCTGTTGTTACTGATAATGTTGGTATTAATAGTATTGGACTTGGTTCAACTACTTTAGACAGTGTTAGTGGTTCTACTTATACATTTACAAAGGATTATGATTATGATGATTATAGTTTTGGATCCAATACTGATAGTCTTACACTCACAGTTGCGGATGCTGCTGGTAATAGTGTTACTGATAGTATTACAATTACTATTAATAAGGTAGATGACCAAAACCCTGTTATTAGTAGTTCATCCACAGATGCTACTAACGATACTATTACATTATCTACTACTTCACAATCTACTGATGTTGTATTCACTGTTGTTGCTACTGATAATAGAGCAATTTCATCTACTACTCATTCTCAACTAAGTTCATCTGGAACACAAAGTGGAAATAATTATACTTGGACTAGAACTTATGATTATGATGATTTCTCATTTGGTTCTCAAACAAGTGCTAATACTGTTACGGTTAGTGACGCAGCAGGAAATACTGCTACTGTAAATCTACCTGTTACAATTCTAAAAGTAGATAATCAAAACCCTACTATTACTTCTGTTAGTGCCGATGACTCTACTATTGAGCTTAAGACCTCTTCACAGTCACAAACTGTTACTTTTACTGTTGTTGCTAGCGATAACAGAGCTATTAATAGTGTAACTATTGGAGGAGCTACTTCTACTGGTTCTTCTGGAAACAACTATACATTTACCAAGACTTATAGTTATGGTGATTATAGTTTTGGAACTAGCAGTGATACATTAACTGCTACTGCTACTGATGCCGCAGGAAATAGTGCTACTCAAACTATTACTGTTTCAATCAGTAAAACCGACGACCAAAACCCAACTATTGGAAGTTTTGGTGCCGATGATAACACTGTTCAGCTTAAAACCTCTTCACAAACTCAAACAGTAACCTTTACTGCCGTTGTTAGTGATAATGTTGGTATTAGTTCTGTAGGTCTTCCAGGAACATCATTAAGTAGTGTTAATAGTGGAACATATGTATTTACCAAAACATATGACTATGATGACTATAGTTATGGGGATGCTACTGATACTTTAACACTAACTGTAACTGATACAGCCGGTAATTCTATTACTGATACAGTTACTATTAGTATTAATAAGGCTGATGATCAAGACCCATCTATTACCAGCTTTAGCGGTGATGATACTACCGTTGAGCTTAAGACTTCATCACAAACTCAAACAGTTACATTTACAGCTGTTGTGAGTGATAATGTAGCTATTAATAGTGTTTCACTTCCAGGAACTACATTAAGTAGTTCTAATGCCGGAACATATACCTTTACTAAGGAATATGACTATGATGATTATAGTTATGGTTCATCAAGTGATACATTAACATTGACTGTTACTGATACTGCTGGAAATAGTGTAACCGATACTGAAACTATTAGTATTACCAAGAGTGATGACCAGAATCCTGCTATTAGTAGTTTCAGTGCTGACGATACCACTGTTACTTTAGCAACTAGTTCACAGACACAAACGGTTACTTTTACAGCAGTTGTTAGTGATAATGTAGCTATTAATAGTGTTTCACTTCCAGGAACTACATTAAGTAGTTCTAATGCTGGAACTTATACCTTTACTAAGGAATATGACTATGATGATTACAGTTATGGTTCTTCAAGTGAAACATTAACATTAACTGTTACAGATACAGCTAATAACTCTGTTACAGATACTGTTACTATAAGTATTAGCAAGAGTGATGACCAAAATCCAGCTATTAGCAGTTTTTCAGCAAATGATACTAGTGTTGAGCTTAAGACTTCATCACAAACGCAAACTGTTACATTTACCGTTGTTGCTACGGATAATGTTGCTATTAGTAGTGTAAGTCTTCCAGGAACTACCTCGACTGGTTCTTCAGGAAGTAATTATACCTTTACAAAAACATATGACTATGATGATTACACTTATGGTGATAGTAGTGATACATTAACTGCTACTGTTACGGATAGTGCTAGTAATTCTGTTACACAGGATATTACTATTAGTATTAACAAGGCTGACGATCAAGACCCAACTTGCTCTATTAGTGCTAATGATACTTCTGTTGAACTTAAGACTTCATCACAAACACAGGTTGTATCATTCACTGTTACTGTTAGTGATAATGTTGCTATTAGTAGTGTAAGTCTTCCAGGAACTACCTTGACTGGTTCTTCAGGAAGTAATTATACCTTTACAAAAACATATGACTATGATGACTATAGTTTTGGCGATACTTCAGAAACCTTGACCGCTACCGTTACAGATACAGCAGGTAATAGTGCTACTGATAGTGTTTCTATCAGTGTTAATAAAGCGGACGACCAGGATCCTGCTATTAGTAGTTTTACTGCCGATGATACTAGTGTTGAAGTTAAGACTTCAGCAAAAACACAAACTGTTACATTTACTATTTCTGCTAGCGATAATGTTGCTATTAGTAGTGTAACTCTTCCTGGAACCACGGCTGGTTCAGTATCTGGTGGTAATTACACATTTACCAAAATATATGACTATGACGACTATAGTTATGGAAATAGTAGCGAAACATTAACAGCCACAGTTACAGATAGTTCTAGTCTAACAGCAACCGATACTATTACTGTTAGTATTACTAAAGTGGATGATGAAGACCCATCTATTACTAGTTTTGGTGCTGATGATACTAGCGTTGAACTCAAAACATCATCTAAGACGCAAACTGTTACATTCACCGCTGTCTTAGGAGATAATGTGGCTATTGATAGTGTAAGTCTTCCAGGAACGTCTTTGAGTAGTTCTAATTCTGGAACTTACATTTTTACAAAGACATATGATTATGATGATTATAGTTATGGTAATAGCAGTGATACATTAACTTTAACAGTTACTGATACCGCAAGTAATTCTGTTACAGAAAATATTACTATTAGTATTAGTAAAGCAGATGATGAAAATCCTACTTGTTCTATAAGTGCTGATGATACAAGTGTTGAACTTAAAACCTCATCACAAACACAAACTGTTACATTTACTGTTTCTGCTAGTGATAACGCATCTGTTGGTTCTGTTTCTTTACCTGGAACTAGTTATTCATCTACATCAGGAAATAACAGAATATTTACTAAGTTATATGATTATGATGATTATAGTTATGGAGACCATAGTGAAACATTTACAGCTACTGTGGTTGATGGAGCAGGTAATACTGTTACTGATGCTGTAACTATTAGTATTAACAAAACCGATGACCAGGTTCCTGTAATTAGTAGTTTTTCAACAGATGAAACAAGTATTGAACTGAAAACTTCTTCTAAGACACAAACCGTCACATTTACTGTTGCTGCTAGTGACAACGTTTCTATCCAAAGTGTAAGTCTTCCTGGAACTTCATTTTCTTCTTCGTCAGGTTCTACCTCCATATATACTAAATTATTTCATTATGACGATTATAATTATGGTTCGTCAAGTGATACTTTTACTGTTACTGTTACGGATACTGCGGGTAATACTTCTACTGATACTGCTACTATCACAATTGTTAAAAGTGATGATGAAAATCCTATTATTAATTCTTTTACAAGTAATAAATCAACTGTTTCATTAACAAGCACATCTCAAAGTGATAGTGTAACATTTTATGCTTCATTTAGTGATAATAGAGGTATAACAAGTTATAATATTCCTGGTGCTTCATATCAATCACTTACTGATGGTGTTTATAGTTGGACTAAATCATATAGTTATAGTAATTACTCATATGGAACTTCTACTGATACATTAACTCTTACTATTCAAGATGCTGCTGGAAATAGTGTTACACAAAGTGTTAATATTTCTATAACAAAAAATGATAATATCGCACCTACTATTTCAAACTTATCCATTTCTTCGTCTACTGTGAATTTATATAGTAGTGATAAAACAGAAACAATTACTATTACTGCTAATATTAGCGATAATGTAGGTATTTCAACTTATTCTATACAAGGAGCTTCATTTGTTAGTGCGTCTAATGGTCTTTATACTTGGAGCAAAATATACGATTACGATGATTTTAGCTATGGAAGCGTCAGTGATAACGTAGAAATAATAGTAACAGATGCAGCGGGAAATAGTTCTTCTTCAAGTTCTACACTTACCGTTAATAAATACGATGATTCTGTTCCATATATTAGTTCTTTTACAGCCTCTCCTGAATCTTTTGATTTAGGAGCAGATAATACATCTCAAACTGTTACATTTAGTGCTACTATGAATGATAATGTAGGAATTACAAGCTATTCATTGGTTGATGGTAATAATACATCGTTAGGTAGTGGTAGTATATCTAATTCTGTATATACTTGGACAAAAACTTATACCTTAACTGATTATTCTGGTAATAATTTCGTTGAAAACTTTACCGTTTCTTGTAGCGATGATGCTAATAATTCTGCTAATTCACAAGTTAGTGTTATAATAGCTACATTAAGTGCTTTAGTTGTTCCTGGTAGTTTAAGTATTACTACTTCTACCAATCTTACTCACATAGATGAAAGTGTTTATCTTATTGAAAACAAAAAAGAACGTAGTGCCGTATTGTTCAATGGTAATGACCTACCCGACTATTACATCAAAATACCTGTTAATCTTAATTATTATGTTACAAAAGGTAGTAGTAATCTTGGTAGAGCTTCTGGTGATCCTGATGATAGTTGGGGTCTTTCTTCTATTTCATTCGCAAATACCGATGTTAGTGGTTCAGATGTTACTACAACATTACCTGCACAAACGGGAACGTTTAAGGTTGGGCAAATTTCCGTTGATGATTCTAATATTAGTTCATCGTTAAGTAATGGTGTAAGTTTACAAAACTTTGATGTTATGATGACTATTACTGCTGACTCTAATGGTACGCTTTCATCTACATGCCAAGTTAGTCAATCTAATAACGCTACTAGTCAAACAGCATCTATTGTTGATAGCGCATCTTATGCTTCTTACTTACACTTCTCTGAAAATGATAATACTACTTCTACAAATACACTTGTCGGAAGTGATAAACAACCTAGTCAAACTTGGAAAGGAGCTACTTCTTTGGAAGACAGAGATGCTCTTACTGATAACCTTTCTACTGTATTAACTAATCAAGAAGTTCAAACTAAATATTCTACTGAAATTGCTGCTACTAATGATTCATTTAATGGAGAAGCAGCCTTATCTTCGTGGAGTATGAGTTTTAATGCTATTACCCCTGCTCCTGATTCTGCTCTTACTAAACACGTTCGTGCTAGAATTGGAAGAAAAGCCAATCCTAATACTACTACTGTATTCAAGGAAGGAGATAAAATTTTCACTAGTGGATCTTCAGCATATAATCTTACATTTAGAGACCATAGTAATACATTAAGAACTATTGCTTCCGGTGATGTTTATGGTGTTTTAGAACAAACTGCTACTGGTGCCTTTACTGGAACAGCGCAAAACTAAATAATAAAAATAATATTTAATTTTAATTTAATACTTAAATTAATATTAAAATTTATATATATAAATGTTTCGCGAGCGCGACCCAGAAATTCGTGACGATGGAATTATTGATGATGGCGGTGGTGGAATTGTACCTCCTCCTATTGATGATCCGCCTGTTTCTGATATTACGCCACCTATAATAAATAACCTTATATGTAATCCTTCTACTATTAATCTATCTTCTCAAAATCCGTCAGCTGTTGTTACTATCACTGCTTCTGTTTATGATTTTGAATCCCAAATAACAAACGTTCATTTAAATGGTTTAGGAGCTACTTCTATTAATATTTCTACATATACTTGGATTAAAACTTATTATTATTCTTCATTTTCCTCTGGTACACATACTCAAACCCTTAATTTAAATTCTCTTAATTCCAATGGGTTGGTATCTTCTGATAGTGTTAATCTTACAGTCGTTGTCGAAACTGATAAACCCAAAGATTTTGAAACACCAAGGATTAATTCTTTTTCCGTCAATGATAATACAGTCACTTTAAATAATACACAAACTACACAAACTGTTACTTTTACTGTTAATATTACAGACAACGTTAATGTAGCTATTTATACTGTCTCTAATTCCACTTTTATTAGTAAAAATGGAAATGACTATATTTTTACAAAAACATTTTCATTTAATGATTATGATTTTGGAGATACTATAGACAGTTTTACTGCTGTTGCTGCTGATGATGCTGGTAATTTAGCAACCAAATCTATTAATATTACTATTAGCAAAATAGACACACTTGCTCCTTCTATTACCTCTTTTACTTCCAATAATAGTTCTATTTCTTTAACTAGTTCTTCTCAAAGTGTATCCGTTACTTTTAATGCGTCTGTTTCCGATAATGTTGGAATTAGTTCTGTTGATTTACCAGGAACTTCCCTTGTTTTTACATCTAGCAATAGTTATGTCTTTTCCAAAACATATTACTATAATAACTATTCATTAGGAAATAATACAGATATTAAAACTCTTACAGTTACAGATACTAATGGTAATTCCACCTCAGCTTCAATAAATATTAGCATTACTAAAACAGACACACAAAGTCCTTCTATTTTATCCTTTTCTGCTAATGATACTACCGTTACATTAAATACTTCTAGTTCTCAAACCCAACTTGTCACTTTTACTGCGGAGGTTTCAGATAATCACGGAATAAATTCTGTTTCTTTATTAGGAACTACACCTATTGGTTCTTCTGGAAATATATATACATTTACCAAGTTATTTGAACAGGATCAATTTACATTTGGTAATACTATACAAACTTTTACTTTAACTGCTACTGATAATACAGGAAATATATCTACCACTAATGAAACTATCACTATCAGTAAAACAGATACTTCTGGTCCTAATATAGGAACTTTTACAGCTAGTAGTAATGATTTTACATTAACCACTTCACTTAAAATTAATTTAGTTACTTTTACTGTCGTTGTTAATGATAATATTGCTGTTAAAACTATTAACGTTTCTGGTGCTACACCTATTTCCAATGATGGTCCTGGGGATGGTCCTGGGGATGGTCCTGGTGATGGCCCTGGTGATGGTCCCGGAGATGTTCCAGGTGATGATGTTATTATTGACGATAATAAAATTATTAACGATCAAATACATTTAGCACCCGGTGATACTACCCCTGGGACTTCTAATACTTTTTATTTCATTAAAACGTATAATTATGATAATTATAGTTATGGTTCCAATACTGATAATGTTATTTGCACAGTTACTGACTTGAATGATAATGTTGTTACTTCAGGATTAGATATTAATTTTAATAAAGTGGATACACAAGTTCCTACCATTTCTTCATTTACTGTTAATAATTCCACTCTTACTTGGTATTCTTCTGGTAGTTCTTCCAATAAAACTGCTACCTTTACAGCTGTTATTACTGATAATGTTGGTGTTTCTAGTGTTTCTATTAATGGAGGAACACAAACAAATGTATCAGGGAATACATATACTTTTACCAAGTCCTTTTCTAGGCCTACATTAAATAATTCTATTAATAATACTATTATACTTACTGTTACTGATGGGCAGGGAAATAGTTCCAACGCTAATGTATCTCTTACTACTACTCATACCGATAATACTCCTCCTACCATTTCTTCCTTTTCTGTTAGTGATAATACCGTCTCTCTTAATAGTTCTTCTAATTCTTCCCAACTAGTTACTTTTGATGCTAACGTTAGCGATAATGTTGGTATTAATTCTGTATCTATAACTCCAAATCTTACGTTATTAAGTGTAATTGGTGGAAATTATAGATGGACTAAGTTATATGAGGCAGACCATTTTTCATTTGGTTCTATTCAAGAAAATTTTACTATTACTGTTAGAGATAATGATGGAAATTCTTCAACTGATATAGAAACTGTTACAATTACAAAAGCGGATTCTACTGGACCTGCTGTTTCATCTTTTACTGCTTCTTCTACAACTCTTGTTGTTTCAACATCTTCACAAATAACCAATGTTATTTTTACTGTTGTAGTCGCTGATAATGTTAGTGTTAGTACTATTACTGTTTCTGGTGCTATACCAATACCTGATAGTCCAAATGATGATAATGATGAAATTATTATCGATGATAACCGTATTGAAGACCATATTATTAAACTCCAACCAGGTGATACTACACCTGGAACTTCTAATACTTTTAGATTTACTAAATCGTATAATTATGTTAATTATAATTATGGTTCCAATACAGATAATGTTGTTGCTACTGTTACTGATATTGTTGGTAATTCGTCTAATGCTAGTTTAAATATTACTGTTAATAAGATAGATAACCAGGCTCCTATTATTTCATCCTTTTCTGCTGATGATACTATTATTAATTTAACTACCGAAGGTTCTACTAGTGCACAAACTGTTATTTTTACTGCTATTGTTTCTGATAATGTTTTTGTAAATAGTGTCAATCTTCCAAATACTACTTTTTTAGGATTCTCTGGAAATACATATACTTATAGTAAAACATTTGATAGTGATAATTTTAGTTTCGGTAATACATTGGAATCTTTTACCTTTTCAGCAACTGATATTAATAATAATTCTTCATCTTCTTCTAGTATTCTTACTATCGTAAAGGGAGATAATACTGGTCCTGTTATTAGTACATTTTTATCGAACTTAACTTCGATTACTGTCTCGTCGCTTTTTAAAACTAAAATAGTTATTTTTACTATTGTTGTTGCGGATAACGTTTTTGTAAAGACTATTACGGTTTCTGGGGCCACTCCTATTGTAGATATACCTGATGATGATGATGATGAAATTATTATTGATGAAAATAAAATTATAGAACAGACTATTGAATTATCAATTGGAGATACCACACCAGGAACTTTTAATACATTTAGATTTCAAAAAATTTATAATTATGATAATTATACCTACGGTCAAAATGAAGATAATGTAACTTGTACCGTTAATGATTATATAGGAAACACATCTACTGCTCAAACCATTATTGTTATAAATAAAGTTGATGATGCTCCTCCTACTATTGTTAGTCTTAATAGCAATAAACCATTATTAAATTTAAGCAATACTAATAATATAGAACTTGTTACTTTTACTGCTGTTGTTACGGATAATGTAGCACTGTCTACAATTAGTTTTCCTGGAACTAGTCTAGTAGGAAATACTGGTAGTGTTTATACATTTACTAAGAATTACTCTGTAGATGATTTTAATATTGGTAATAATATTGATGAAATTATATTAACTGTTACTGATACTGCTAATAATGTATCTACTAAAAAAATTACGTTATTTATAACAAGAAGTGACGATTCTGGACCTGTTATTTCAAATCTTGTTGCTAATCCATCTACTGTTAATTTAACTACATCTACCCAAACGAAAACTGTTGCTATTACTGCTAATGTTACCGATAATATTGCCTTATCTGCCGTCTTGTTAAGTGGTGCTTCATTTATTAATGTTACGGGTGGTAATTATGTTTGGACTAAAACATTCAATTATAATGATTATGATTTTGGAACTGTTAAAGAAACACTCACTCTTACTGCTATTGATACTAATAATAATACTTCTACTCAGGATATTGAATTAGACATAGTAAAAGGGGATGATTTATCACCTACCATCTCTTCTTTTACTTCTAGTAAATCTGTTGTTAATCTATATAGTTCCGTTCAAACTGTATTAGTTTATTTTTATGTTACTGCTACTGATAATGTTAGTGTATCAGGGGTTAATATAAATGGTGCCACTTTTATTAGTCAAAATAATTCTGTATATACTTTCCAAAAATCATTTAATTACGTGAATTACAATTACGGGGAAACTATTAATTCTATTACTGCTCTTGCTACTGATTCTGATGGTAATTCTTCATCTTCTTCAATTAATATTACTGTGAATAAATATGATAATGAAGACCCGGTTATTACATCTCTTACAACCGATAGTAATTCTATTATATTAAATACTTCTAATCCATCCCAAAATTTACAAATTTCTGTTGTTTGTAGCGATAATCAATCTATAGACAATATTACTGTATCAAACGCTACACTTATTTTAAATAGTGGAAATACATATTTATTTCAAAAAACTTATAATTTACAAGACTATTCTATTGGAACATTTACAGACACATTTAATGTTATTGTTACTGACCCTGTTGGTAATCAAGTAACCGATTCAATAACAGTTAATGTGGATAAACAAGATGAAATTCCTCCTGTTATTTCTTCCTTTG
>Ga0228638_1000006_pt1 | contig 97557 bp, 61 predicted proteins | sample 48DmetaG_FD_182704 | JGI IMG/M metagenome (GOLD analysis project Ga0228638, IMG submission 182704) | Seawater microbial communities from Monterey Bay, California, United States - 48D | ecosystem: Environmental > Aquatic > Marine > Coastal | place: USA: California | collected 2016-10-31 | reverse complement strand
ACGCGCGGCGCGGGACGACGGCGCGACGACGGGGCGACGCGACGCGCGGAAGACGCGCGACGACGACGACGACGACGACGCGACGGCGCGCGGCGGCGACGGGGGCGGGACGCGGCGAGGGCTCGCGCGCGCGATCGCGGGGGGGGTGGTGATGCGCGCGGCGGCGACGCGCGCGCGCGGATTCGAGACGGCGCGCGCGGCGAGCGGGGACGACGGGGTGGTGGAGCTGACGCCGGAGAATTTCGAGCGCGAGGTGACGAGACGCGAGGGGGCGGTGTTCGTGGAGTTTTACGCGCCGTGGTGTCCGTACTGCAAGCGATTGGAACCGATTTGGGAGGAATTGCCGGAAAAGCTCGAGGAAGCGGGGTCGAAGACGCGCGTGGCGAGGATGAACGTGGACGCGTACGCGGATTACGCGAGCGCGTACGCCGTCACCGGGTTTCCGACGCTGATGCTGTTCGAGAACGGGCGACCGGTGGGGGCGAAGACGGGGTTGGTGGACATGACGACGGCGATGAAGTACGCGGGGGTGCGAGACGAGGGGGTTTTAGCCAAGTTTGCGCCGGAAAAGAAGCTCGACAAAATTCTATCCGGGGCGCAGGTGGAGTACGTGCAGGGCGAGCTCGGGGAGGTGCGGAAGGAATTGGGAGGGATACAAGACCCGGCGTCGCGCGCGCGCGCGCTGGAAGCGCTGCAACAAGTGGAGTCCATCGTCGGCGTGCGGGCGCTTTAGTTTGCGCTGCGTGCTACCTAGGTTGTTGTTATCTAAAAAGAATTCTAACGCTGTTTCACCGTCGATTTTTTCGTCACGACTCGGAGGAGCGAGAGTAGCGCCGCGGGGGTGACGCCGGAGATTCGACTCGCGCGCGCGAACGTCGTCGGGCGCACCGCCTCGAGCTTTTCTCGATCTTCGAGAGATAAATTGTCGATGGCGGAGTAATCAAAGGTTTCCGGAATCGCGAGCTCTTCCTCGCGGCGCATGTCGTCGATATCCTGCGCCTGGCGCTCGATGTACGGTTTGTAATACGCCTCGATCGCCGCGCACTCGAACGCGCTTCGATCTTCTTCGTTTACAGAACGCAGCGCTCGCACGTGCGGATCCAAAGGACCGAGGACGTCCGCGACGACGCGGAGAATTTTGTCGACGTCCCAACCTTGCGCCAACATATTGGACGCGCTGAGATGTCGACCGTGCTTGGCGATCGGTAGGTCCGGCGCGTACGCTTGCCATCGAGATGGTATGAGCGTGATCGCGTCGAGTGCACCACCGGCTTGTTCGACCAACGTGCGTCGTCTGGCCGCCGCGCGAGCGCGCTCCGCGGAGACGACGCCGTACCGTTCGCCGAGTTCTGTGAGACGCAGATCCGCGTTGTCGGAACGAATGCTCAACCGATACTCCACGCGCGAGCTGAACATGCGGTATGGCTCGCTCGTGCCTCTGCTCGTCAAATCATCCACGAGAACGCCGAGGTAGCTAGAGTATCGCGGTACGACAAATTCTTCGCCGTCGACGCTCGCCGCATTGGCTCCAGCGATGACGCCCTGCGCCGCGGCTTCTTCGTATCCAGTCGTGCCGTTGATCTGTCCCGCTAAGAACAAACCCTGTATGCGCTTCGTCTCCAAAGTTATTCGCAATTCTCGCGGATCCACGTAATCGTACTCGACGCCGTATCCGGGGCTGAGTATCACGGCGTTTTCCAAACCGGGAATGGTGCGAACCATTTCTTTCTGCAATTCGGGTTCTAGATTATTCGTGATTCCATTCGGATAAACGACATCGGTGTTTAAACCTTCCGGTTCGAGCCAAATTCGATGGGTACGCCCTGGAAATCTTCTCACTTTAGACTCGATGGATGGACAATATCTCGGCGTCGTCGGCGATTCGACGTCGTCGAGCTCGTACTTTGACTTAGGCGCTGCCGCGATGTACTTTTCAGTCTCCGACGTTGTATACGTGCTATGGCACATTATTTGCCGAGCGGGTGGTTTCCACGCCTCCGCGTGCACCGGTCGACTCGACGAGGTGAACGCAAAAGGGACCGGGACTGCGTCCCCTGGTTGAGGCGCGCACGCGGACCAATCAATCGTCTTCCCATCCAATCTCGGCGGTGTCCCGGTCTTCATGCGTCCCATCTTAAAACCTATACCATAAAGTGTTCGCGCCAAGCTGTGCGCCGCCTCGCCCGCTTTTAAATCTGCCTGTTGCGTGGTATCGTTTGCGAGTCTTCCCGCGACGACGCGCTTGGAGCCGATGTGCAACACGCCGTTCAAAAACGTCCCAGTCGTGATCACCACTGATTTCGCGCGCAACGTGCGCCCATTGTCTAAAACTACCCCTCGCATCACTCCTCGCGATCCATCGCTCGCGTGGTCAATGTCTAAGTCCACCACCGCCGCGTCGACGACGTCCAAGCCGCCGACGGCGCTCACCAACCGTTGTATCTCTCCCTTGTACAACTCGCGATCCATCTGCGCCCGCGCCCCTCGAACCGCCGGGCCTTTGCTCGAATTCAACATCCGAAACTGAATGCCTCCCCCATCCGCGGCGCGCGCCATCAAACCATCGAGCGCGTCGACCTCGCGCGCGAGCGTTCCTTTGCCCAAGCCGCCGATGGAGGGGTTGCAGCTCATCTCTCCGATCGTTTTATACGGATTCGGCGTCACCAACGCCGTGCGCGCGCCTTTCCTCGCGGCCGCCGCCGCGGCTTCGGTCCCGGCGTGCCCTCCACCGACGACGACGACGTCGAAATCGAGCGCGAGGTCGCGCGCGGCGAAGGACGCGGCGGCGAAGGACGCGGCGTGGGACGTCGACGCCGAGGCTCGCGCGGTGCGCGCGAGCGCGACGCGCATCGCGACACCGGTCGTGAGATCACCGCTCGCGCGAGCGCGCGTCGCGCGCGACGAGATGTGCGCCCGGCGAGGCGTCGGGGCGGCGCGGTGTTCTCGCACTGCGTTGAGTTTATGACAAAATACGCGAACAATGATCGAGGGGAATAGAGTTTAATCGATCGTTTGCGGGGCGTTTAAGCACCCGGGCGCTTGCTGGCCTTGATGCCCGCGATCGCCGCGGCGTAGTCCGGAGAGTTGAAGACGGCGGAGCCGGCGACGAGGGCGTTGGCGCCGGCTTCGATCACCTTGTACGCGTTTGCCGGGGACACGCCACCGTCGACTTCGATCCACGGGTTCACACCCTTGGCGACGCACATTTTCTTGATTTGCGCAATCTTCTCGACTTGAGATTCGATGAACGATTGACCGCCGAAGCCCGGGTTGACGGACATGACGAGGATCAAGTCGACCTCTTCGATGATGTACTCGAGCACGTTCACGGGCGTCCCCGGGTTGAGCACGACGCCCGCCTTGCACCCCAAATCCTTGATTTGGTTGATTGTGCGGTGCAAGTGAATCGTCGCCGCGCCTTCGGCGTGCACGGAGATGATATCCGCGCCCGCTTTCGCGAAATCCGCCACGCGAAGCTCCGGCTCCACGATCATCAAGTGGCAGTCCAGCACCTTATCCGTCACCGGTCGAATCGCGTCCACGACCAACGGTCCGATCGTGATGTTCGGCACGAATCTCCCATCCATGACGTCCACGTGCACCCACTCCGCGCCAGCCTTATCGATCGCTTGGATCTCCTCGCCGAGCTTCGCGAAGTTGGCGCTCAGGATGCTCGGGGACACGATGATGCTGTTTTTATCGCACGCGTCCACCTTGGCGTTCGCGCTGACGCGCACGCTTTGGCGCGCACCGCGCGTGCGGTTGTTTTGGCTCGCGCGCGCGCACACCTTGACGCCGGTAAACGAAGACGCGGACAACATGATCCCGATCGATTCGACGGCGAGTGCGGGGCGTTACCCTCGCACGTCAGGTTTTCGCGGCGAGGGGCGGCCCCGCGATCCAAAATTCGGACATTCGGGTATACGAGCGTGTCTGATCACTATATTATCACAGAACGGGTCGTGTGGGTAACGTCGTATTCCACGACTCGTTCGCGCGATGTCGACAGCCCCGATGGCGACGACGCGCGCCCGTCGCGCCGTCGCCGCCTCACTCGACGACGACGACGCGCCTCGATGTTCGCCGCGACTTCGTTGTCCTCCGCGACGCGCGCGACGTGCGCGATCAAGGTGCGTGGACGCGCGCGAAAAGTGATCGACGCGGGGGGGGGCGCGCGAACCCGCGCGCGAAGGACGCGACGACGACGACGACGACGACGCGCGCGAGGAGGCGGGACGCGGACGCGGGCGATGGCGCGAGGGGTGACGCGCGCGCGAACGCGCGATGACGAACGACGGTCGAGGGATGGGCGGAGGAAATTACGTTCGACGACGCGCGCGCGCGGCGTGGGCGGGAGTCGCGAAGGATGGCGCGCGGGGGGGGGGCAGGGTGAAATCGTCATCTTTGGGAAACCCTGAAACCCGAGCGCGAGGCGAGGGCGAAGGGCGAGCGAGGGCGAAGGGCGAGGAAGCGCGTGGACTGACGAAGTGGGTGGTTTTTTACGATGATGTAGGTTTCCGGACGCAGTGCGCCCAAGCGCGCCGCGACCGTGGTCGTGCGCGCCGAGGGCGACGCCGCGGCGGAGGATGAGTACACCGCGCTCAAGCCGACCAAGGTGAAGGATTTCAAGGATTTGTCCAACGAGGCGCTTTTGGAGGAGGTGACGAAGAGCAAGAAGATGTTGTTCCAGTTGCGCATGCGTCAAAGCACGCGTAAGGAGTTCAAGCCGCACCACTTCGGTATCTTGAAGACCAAAGTTGCGCAATTGTACACTGTCAAGCGCGAACGCGAGGTTGCGGAGGGCGTGAACAAGCGCGACTCGCGAGAGTTGAAGTTCAAGGAGCGCACCGCGAACATTTACCTTTGATTTCATGGCGTAAAATTAGCGAACAATTAATTCTTAGCGAATATGAGTAATGCGAAAACGAGCAATTGCGTTCAACCACCGCGTTCGACGACGACGACGACCGCGCTCGAGGGGCTCGTTTTTCGCGCGCGCGCGCGTTTACAAAGGCTATTGAAAGCGTGCCGAATCTAAGTCGTAAAAGTATGGCTAATGAGGAATCAAATTTATCGTGTCTCGAAGTATCAACGACGCGCCCGAAATCAACAGGAACAGCACGCCCGCGCCCGTGATGCTTTGCTCAATTTCGAGCGGAATCTTCTTCCCGCCCCGCGCGGCTTCGATGGCGATGAGTAGTAGAAATCCACCGTCGAGCGCTGGTAAAGGAAGCAAGTTGACGATGGCGAGGTTAATGTTGATGACTGCTGCGAACTGATACAGCCCACTGACATCGCTTCGCATCACCTCTGCCCCCGTGGCCACGATGGCGATGGGCCCGCTCACCTGCGACTTGTTGTCGTCAAAGTGCAGGAACAAACCAGAGAGGCTTTTCCACACCAAAGCCGTCAACCGAGCGAATTCATTACCGGCCAACGAAGCGGCCTCGATCGGATTGCTCGCGATATGTTTGGATACGCTCGAGTTGGATTCGAGCTTGACGCCGACTTTACCGTCGCCAGTCGGCGTCGCGCTCGGGCGCAACTCGACAATCTTCACCTCGGGCGCCCCGTCCGCGCCGATTCGCATGAGCTCGAATTTCAAGACATCGTTCGGCGAGTTTTTCACCGCGTTCACGACTTTACCCACCGATTTCCCGCTCGCCGCCAGTTTTTCGCCGTCGACGGATAAAATGATATCGCCCGCCTCGATGCCCGCGTCTCGCGCGACCGACGAACTCGTAAACGCCTTGACGACGACTCCGGGTTCAAATTTTTGCTCCGCGAATCCAACCGTGGTGACTTGGTTGTACAAAATCCCGAACGCAAAAAGCACGTTGGCGATGATGCCCGCGGAGACGACCAACGCGCGATCGCTCGTCGGCCTGTTGCGCAACAAATCCGGATCGTCCTCCGGGTACGGACAATCCTCATCATCGTCCGGAAACGCCACGTATCCCCCGAGCGGGATCGCTTTCAAGCTATACTCCACCTCCGGTCCGCGATACGTGAAAAGATTCGGCCCGAACCCCACCGCGAACGCGTTCACGTGTATCCCCCGCGCTCGCGCCGCGAAAAAGTGCCCGCACTCGTGCGCCGTGATGATCACCGCCAGCACCCCGATCGCCGTTATCACGCTCCCCGGTCCCTCAAAATCGATCCCCATCGCGCTCGCCATTCCGAGCGTCGCGAGCGCGCGACCGTTCGCGCGCGTCCCTCCCTCCCTCCCCCCCGCGTTCGCGTCCTCGCGTCGTCGCGTCGTCGTCCTTCGCGCCGTCGTCCCGCCCCCACCGTCGCCGCGCGCCGCGCCCGCGTCGCGCGCCCGCGTCGCGCCATCGCTTCCCGGCGTCACTTTCGCGCGCCCTCGCGCGTCTCCCGCGCCTCCGCGCGCCGCGCGCCGTCGTCCCGTCGTCGTCCCCGTCGTCGTCGTCGTCGTCGTCGTCGTCGTCGTCATCGCGCGCGTCGCGCGCCCGCGTCCACGGCGAATCGTCGCCGCGCGCGCGGTCGAGGCGCACCGCGCCGCCATCTCGATCGCGATCGCGATCGCGCCGCCGTCGCGCGGTGCGGCGCGCGCGTCGCGGCCGTCGTCGCGGCGCGCGCGAGACGCCCGCGCGTCGACGCGGTCTTCGCCACGCGAGGGTCGTCGCCAAGAGAGGGTCCGAACGACGCGACGCCTCGCGCCCGCGCGCGGCGACGCGAGAGGGCGTCGCGCGGCGACGCCGAGGCGCGGCGCCGGGAGCCGAGCGCGCGACGACGTCGATCGACGCGCCGAACGACGCGAGCGACGGACGCGAGCGACGCGTCGAAGAACCACCCGAAGACGACGACGCGAGGACGGTGCCGTTCGAACGCGAACGTCGCGCGTCGACGAGATTCGAACGCGTCGACGAAGCGCGGGAAGTCCCGGGACGCGAAGGAAAACGAAAGAGTGACTCGAGCGGGATGACGCGGACGACGGATGGGACGCGCGGGGTGGCGGACGCGTCGCGAGAGGGGTGGACGACGCGCGCGCGCGGGGCGAGCGGACGACGGCGAACGGTGGGCGAGAGGTGGGCGCTGGACGACGCGACGCTCGGTCGAGGGTCGTTCGCGACGGTGTGGCGAGCGACGTGCGTGAAGACGGGGGCGGTGGTGGCGGTGAAGGAGATCGCGTGCGAGCGGTTGAGTAAAAAGTTGAGGGAGAGTTTGAAACTCGAGGTGGAGGTGATGCGAAGGATGCGAGACGAAAATATTCTCCGGTTTATCGATATGCAGAGCTCGAACGAGACGGTGTACATCGTGTTGGAATATTGTGGGGGGGGGGATCTGAGTCAGTTCATCAAGAGGCACGGAAGGATGGAAGAAATCGCGGCGAGACGTTTCATGCTTCAGCTCGCGAGGGGGCTCAAGGCGATGCGCAAGGCGCAGATCGTGCATCGAGATTTGAAACCGCAAAATTTGCTGTTGACTTCGAACGATTTGAACGCCGAGTTGAAAATCGCTGATTTTGGGTTCGCGAGATACATTCGCGACAGCGAAGGGATGGCGGACACCGTGTGCGGGAGTCCGCTGTACATGGCGCCCGAAGTTTTGAATTATCAGCGATACGACGCCAAGGCGGATTTGTGGAGCGTGGGGGCGATATTGTTTGAGATGCTCGTCGGTACCGTGCCGTTCACGGGGCAAAATCAAGTGCAGCTCCTGCGCAACATTCAAAAGACCGAGTTCAAGATTCCCATCCACATCGCCCAAGGGTTGTCGGCTGAGTGCATCGACTTACTTCGCGGCTTGCTTCACCGCGACGCCGCGAATCGCATCTCTTTTGAAGAGTTTTTCAATCATCCGTTCTTGAAAGCGGCCGACGTTGGAGTCGGCATTCCGACGAAACCAGGCGCTCAGAATTCGCAGGGAAGGATTTCTCGGAGCGGCTGTAGCGACGATAGCGAAACGATGCCGTTTGATATGGATGTCGAGAGCGCGAGCCCGTCGCCGACGTCGATACGTCTCGCGGAACAAGCGCAACGACCGATCAGTCGTCCGGTGCCGACGTCTACAAAAGTGCAAGAAAGTGGGGATAAGATGAATATCGGTGGCGACTACGTCTTGGTATCGTCGCCAGGAGCGAGTGGGCCAAAGTCTACGGCGATGCGCTCGCCGTCACTCGGTTCGTCGCCGTTGTCGCGCATGTCACTCAGTCCAAGGGATGGGGCGGGTGCCACGTTCGGAGGTCGCGCGCGCATGTCGCGAGGGACATCGCCTTCGAGTCAACCGATGACGCTCGCCGCGCGCGCGCAAACGCAGTCTCAAATACTCGTCGCGCAACTCGGAGTGCGCGTGGGCGTTTTAGAGAAAGCCGCCGCGGTGCTGCGCGACAGTTCGATGGAACATTGGAACGCGGGAAGCAAGCTCGAGGCGCTATCCTTGGGCTTGATTTCTCTCGCAGCGCTGCGCACGGCGCACAGATTCGCGTCTGAAATCCTCACGACCGAGCAAAAGTCATCATCCATCGCGCTCAGTGGGACGAGCGCGAGCACTTCGTCCGCAGATAGTTCCCCCACAGCAGGAAGCTCGATGGCCGTCAGTGCTAAGCGCGCGACAGTGAGAATCGGAGAAGCGTTTCAAGCCGCCCATACGCGCGCCGAAAAGGCAGCGGCGGCTTGCAACGCCGCTGGCTTCGATATGAATTCGGCGCTTCCCGACGGCATGGAGTTGGTGTACCAACAAATCTGCAAGCTCGCAAAAGAAGGCGTTCGGGAGGAATTGGCGGAGAACAAGCAGACTGCGTCGGACACTTACGGTCGCGCGCAAACGCTTCTACAGTTCCTCATAGGCGAAGGCCCAGGCTTGCACATCACTCCGCCGCTGGTCATTGACGGCAGCACGCACGCTCGGCTTTCGCAGCTCTCCGCCACGCTCGCATCGAGGCAAAACGCCCTCGATCGCGGCCAGCGCGCTTGACACGAAGCAAATGTACAAAAACACGAAAAAAAGCACACATTGTCACGCCTTACTATTGCTACGCATCCTTTATGTTGTAAACAAAAGAAATTCTTACTTGTCCACGAGAACGTCTCGGCGCACCTGTCCCCAGAGCGTGCCTCGACCACCACCGCGCAACGTACCGACGGTCATCGTCTCGACGCGCGCGACAAACACCGTTGCTCGGCGAGCAACGGTGTTTGTCGCTCACACACGCTCGCCGCGCGTTCGCTGGATAGTGACGCCGCCGCTGTCGTCACCGTCACGCTTCAGCCGCCGCCGCCATGAAGTTTGACGTGAACATTCTCCGATACCTCGACAAAGACACCTGGCGCGTGCTCGTCGCGACGGAGATGGGAATGAAGAACCACGAAATCGTCCCCGTGCAGCTCATCAACGCCATCGCCGGGTTGAAGCGCGGCGGTGGGTTCAAGCACATTAAAGAGCTCCTGAAGCACAAGTTGGTGCATCACGAAAATAAGGAGTACGACGGGTACCGCTTGACGCCGCTTGGGTACGATTTTTTAGCACTGAAGGCGTTTGTTAATCGTGGGTCGATCGTTGGGGTTGGGAGAAAGATTGGCGTCGGGAAAGAGTCGGACGTGTACGAAGTCGTAGACGGCGAAGGACGGCAGATGGCGCTCAAGCTTCACCGATTGGGACGAACTTCTTTTAGGGACGTGAAGAGTAAGAGAGATTATCTCGGTAAACGGACGCAATACAATTGGTTGTATTTGTCCCGTTTGGCAGCGATGAAAGAACATCAATTCATGGTGGCTTTGTACGAATACGGATTTCCCGTGCCGGAACCAATCGATGCGAATAGGCACGCAGTGTTGATGTCCGTCGTTCGTGGGGCGCCTTTGAGGCAGATACGCGACCCAGATAATCCTGGAGAGATTTACCGCGACTGTATGAAAAACATCGTCAAGCTTGCGAAACACGGGTTGGTACATTGCGATTACAACGAGTTCAACTTGATGTTGAACGAGAAAAAGAAGCTCATCATCATCGACTTCCCTCAGATGATTTCCACGAACCATCCGAACGCCGAGGAGTTGTTTTGGCGAGATGTGAAGTGTTTGCATAGATTTTTTGTTCGACATTGGGATTATCGCGCCGAGGACGATCCCATGGGCGAGCCAGATCCCGATTTTAAAGCCGTAGTCGCCGAATCCATCCCAAGCCAAGCCATCGACGTTCAGTTGAGAGCGAGCGGTTTCACGAAGAATCAAGAGAAAGAGCTCGAGGATTATACCGCGCAAGTTTTCGAAGACGGACGGTCGGCGAGCTCGGAGCGCGAATTAGATCTATCAAGTGATGAAGACGACGAGGAAGAAGAGGAAGAAGAGGCGGTAGAAGAAGAGCTAGAAGAAGACGAGGAACCTCAGTATGACTTAAAGCTCAACGACGACGAAATCGCCGATCTAGCAGCGCAAGTTCAGGCTGCGATGAACGAAGAGGATGGGATCAACAAACGCGGCACGTACGACGAAGAAGTTGGGCCTATGAAGGAATTCAATCATCGAGCGTTTGAGGAACCTTCAGTGACAGATTCAGACGAAAGCTCCGAGCAACGCCGGGCTCGACGGCAAGCGCCGAGCGTGGCGCCGAGCAAAGCGGAATTGAGAAAAGAACGAAAAGCGGCTCAGAAAAAGCTTGCAATGGAAACGGCATCGATGATGTCAGTCGATCCCGCCGCTGCCGCCGACGCTATACGACAGCGGTTGAAGCTTGAGAAGCAACGTAAAAACAGCAAGCACAGCAACTTTGGCGCGCCCAAGGTGAATCACTCGAAAGAAAAGCACGGGCGCGGACATAAAGAGAAAGTGTCTAAGGTAATCGACTCATTTTGGGGGTAAATAGCTTGCTATGATGTCTGTAATATTGTAATTCTACCTATCCGATGCCGCCTTCCAGCGCAAATATCCATTCATGTACTCGTCGAGAGCACCGTTTAAGACTTTATTAGCGTCACTTGTCTCGACTCCCGTTCGAACATCCTTAACAAGTTTGTACGGATGCAGTACATAGTTTCGAATTTGCTGACCCCACTCCGCCTTGACGATGTCCCCTCGAAGTTCGGCGATGTCCGCCACGCGCGCTTCCTCAGCCAACGCGGTGAGTTTTGCTTTGATTCTCAACATCGCCGCTTGCCTGTTCAACTGTTGCGTGCGATGCTCTTCGGCTTTAACAGTTATACCAGTTGGAATGTGCTTAATTCGAACCGCCGTCTCAACTTTGTTAACGTTTTGACCGCCTGCACCGCCCGAACGCATCGTCGTGACTTCCAAATCGGTGTCCGGCACTTTCACAACTTCCTCCATGTCTTCCTCGAAGAGCGGAATCACATCGACGGCAGCGAAACTCGTCTGGCGTGCTGCGTCTTTGTTGAACGGACTCTGCCTCACCAGTCTATGTGTACCCTTTTCCGAGCTCAGATATCCGTACGCATAGCGCCCTTCGACTTCGAGCGTGGCCGTCTTCAATCCTCCACCCTCGCCTTCCAATCGCTCCGTCACGCGTACTGCGAATCCTCTCTTTTCACACCACCCTAAATACATTCGTTCGAGCATTTCCGTCCAGTCTTGCGCGTCCAACCCCCCAGCACCGGCGTATATCTGTAAAACCGCCCCGAACGCGTCGTACTTCCCTCCTAGTAGCCGTCTCAGCTCCCACGCGTCCAAAGCCTTGTCCAGCGCCTCCACGCTCGTCAGTGCCTCTCGCAGCATTTCGCTCATCTCACTCTCCACTTCTCCACTCTCCGCGAGCTCCAAAGCCGTGCGCGCATCGTCCACGTGCGCCTCGAACTCGCTCGCCGCCGCCAATTCCTCCCGCACGCCCACGAGTTCAGCCATCAGCGCCTTCGCTTTCCGCACGTCATCCCACAAGTCCCCCGCCGCGCTCGCCTCATCCAACGCCTCGTACTTTTTACGCAACCCGCGCACGTCCGCGATCTCCAGCGCGGCGTCCACGCGCGTCTCGAGCTCGTGCAATCGCCGCTTCACCACGCCCACCGTCTCGAATTCCCCGCTCGACGCGCTCGACGCGTCCCCGGACTGCGCGCGCGCGAGCGCGAAGCGCGGGACGTCGCGTCCCGCGCGCGTTCGCGTCGTCGCGACGACGGCGCGTCGCACGCCGACGAAGGCGCGATTAATCATCGCTTCGGCCGCAGTGCGTCGCGCACTGCGGACGGCGACGCGTCATGTTCGGTCGTCGCGGCGCGGTCGCGGCGTCGCCGAGCGCGAACGCGCGTTCGCCGTCGTCGTCGCCGTCGTCGTCGCCGCTCACGCCCAACGCCACGGCGCGCGGGGCGAGCGAGACGCCGGACGCGAACGAAATGTCGCTCGACGAGCTCGTCAATCGCGCGTCGAATCTGCTCGCAGACGCGCTCACGAGCGCCGAAGACGATGGGATCAAGTTCTCCAAGATCAATCGAGCGCGCAGGATGATCGAAGGAGTTCGACAGCGCGCCAAGGCGGGAGACGAGGACGCGCTCGAGGCGCTCGGCGCGTTGGAGGAATTGGCAAACGACGCGGTGGACAAAGTCGCGAACGGAGGCGCGTTTCGAGAAGTCGTGGAGACGCCGCGGGCGACGACGACGGTGGCGAGTGGTGGATTGGATTTGTTCTCGGGGTTGACGCTGAATGAAACGCCACCCATGGCGATGAATGCGACGATGATTTCTCCGACGGTTGACGCGTCGCCGAAGCCGACGACGCCAATTTCTCCGGCCGATTTGTTCGGCCTCAACAATGCGTCGACGCCCGATAGTTCGTGGAGACGTGAGAAACCCAGAATCGGGTACGGGCGTCGTGAAGCCGGCGCTGGATTAATGGATTTCGAGGCGACGATGATGGCGAAGGCGGAGGTGTCCATCGAGGACGCACCCGTCTTTGACGAAGTTGAAGTGGGAGGCGACGATGCGTTCGAGTTCGCAGTGGCGACGCCGAGTGAGGAGGACGAGTCAGCGACACCTATCGTTGGTGATGATAGAGGAGACGCGCGCGTGGAACTCCGTGGATTGTTGAAGGCGTCGGACGTGAGATTTAAGCCAGCAAAGTTGGCGTACGAAAGCGCCGAAGCGCGACGGGTCGCTGCGACCTCAAAACGGTTGGTATCCGCAAAAGAGTGTACAAAATTACTAGAAACCATAGAAAAGTTCAAGCTCGAGCAAGAAGGTGCCATCGGAAAGGACGATTTCGAAGCTGCCGCTCGCCTCGAAGAATCTATAGAGGGCGCTCGACGCGCATACTCTGAGATGATAGCGAAGCTCTTTGCTGCAGAGAATGAGTTCCGCGATTGCTTGGCTGAAGCTTCTGAAGCTTTGAAAACGTGGATTGCGTTAATTTGTTCGAGTATGGACGAAATTCAGCAATTTGCCGAAACGAAACGTCGACAACTGGACGATGCGATGTCTTCACAACATGAAGCCCAGCGCGCCGCTGCCATAGCGCGAGAAGCAAGAAAGAATGCTTTGATGGTCGCAAAGGACGAAGCACAGACGACGTGCACATCGTTGGAAAAGAATTTAGTAGATATTTCGGAGAAGAGAGCTGCTTTGGATGCGCCCTTGAGCGAATTAAGAGACGAGATTGCGTCGTTACGCGCCGAGCTCCAGGCCAAGGAAAACAAGCTTCACGAAAAAGAAATTGAACGCACGCAGCTTTTAGAAGAAGAGGGCTTACTGCGGCAAACTATTGCCGATGCCGCGCGTCGACGAGACGCTGCAACTGATGACTTGCAAAATTTTGACGAAACTACTGAAGAAGTTTCCAGCGGAGCTCCAGAAGAGTTGAAAGAAGTTCAAGACATCGCCACCGAGGCAGAGAACGCCACGGCGAGTCTTCAAGAGACGCTTCACCAGCGCGAGACGGATCTATCGAGCAAGCAAAATGCGCTGAATAACTTGGCCACATTCATCACAGCCGAAACGAGCGCGCGTGCCCGGCTTGACGAAGCCGAAAAGGCGCTTGAACGCACCCGCGATGAGAAGCGGTGTGTCGAATCCGCCCGTCAGCGTGAAACCGACCTGTCATCTCGCATCGCCGAGCTCGAGCGCGTCAAGACTGCCGCGGTCGAAGAAAAACGTTTCATCGATGCCCAGCAAGCGTCGACAACCATCAAAGAACTCTCCGCTGAGATCGACATTGCGAAAGCTTCCGCCTCAGTCGACGCCGTAGCGCTCGACGACGCCATCGCTAGAGCGTCCGCGGCGCTCGACGACGCCGTCCTAGCGAGCGCCACCGCGCGTTTAAATCGTCTTCGCGCCGAAAGTGGCGACGCTGCGACCGTCGCGATCGATTTATTGCGCATGGCGCACCCGAAATTAGACTTGTAAGCCGCGCAAACGTCCCTGTGCGACGACGCACAAAATGAAGGCGACCGACCGGTTGCACAACGGCGCGCGTGGGCGTCAGCATGTTCGCGAACCGCGCGCTGCGCGCGCGCGTTTCGGCGTCGAACCCACTCGCACGAGCCTCGCGCGCGTCGCGCACGCGCCGCACGAGCGCGGTCGTCGTCGTGGCGGCTTCGAACGGCGACGACGGGGACGAAGATGCAACGCTCGAACGACGAAGACGCGCGCTGGACGCGCGCACGATGGACGCCATGCTCGGCAAGACGACGGAGAGTGTGAATGATTGTTCGCACGCTGAACGACCGCGGAGAGCGGTGGTGCGGGCGCGCGCGGTGGGCGTCGCCGGCGCGTGTGTCGTCGCCGGAGCGCTCGGTGGCGGTTGGACGAGCGTGCGCAAGCCGCCGACGCCGGCGCCAGCGCACGCGAGCGCGAGCGCGAGTTTCGAAGATCGGTTGAATAATGCGCGATCGAACGGGATGTACGTTGCGCAGAGAGTTTTCGGCTGGCCGTTGTATGGGAAAGTTTTTATGATCACGGCGGCGATGGTGCCGCTCGTCCTCGCCGCGGCGGCGGTGTACAGGCACGTGAGCGAAGAAGAGTGGGGTGCATCCATTGCAAAGACGTTTTATTGGTTGAATGACGTTCCTGGAGCGGACAGTACGGCAGAAGAGAACTGGAAAAGTGTTGTCGTCGCACAACTGATTGTGTTTTGTGGGATGTTCACCTTTGCAATTTTAATCGGCGTTGTGTCTGACGAAATCGCGAGCAAGGTTGACGAGGTAAAGACGGGGAACAGTAAGGTGTTCGAACAGAATCATACCGTAATATTGAACTGGAATGAGCAGTTGATTCCGTTACTGAAACAAGTCGCCGTGGCAAAGAGCGAAGGGATTGGTTTCGAAAGGCCGGTGGTTTTACTGGCTAACAGGGACAAGGAGGAGATGGACGCCACCATTGAAGATGAACTCCAGGATAGTCCTCCGCTGACCGTCGTAACTCGCTCGGGTCAAGCTCATAATGCTGAAGACTTGGATCGAGTGAACGCTTGGGCGGCCGAGCGGGTCGTGGTGTTGCACGATGACGGCGAGAACGAGGACACTGTCGAGAGCCAAAAGGCGGCGGCGGTGTTGAATTTGCGTTCTGGCGGCGGCATCACAGGTGGTCGAGGGCCAAACGTCATCGTTCAATCTCCCACTCGCAGATCTGAAATCGATGATGGTGTCGCTCTCGCGGTCGATTTGACTGAGAAAGAAGGGAATAAACATGGCGAATTCTGCGTCGTCAACGGCACTGGAGAGTTGTCGAAACTCAAAGCTTACTCCATCATGCAACCAGGCGGAAGTAAATTATTTGAAGATCTCATGCTTCAATCCGACGATAGTTCTGAGTTTTACACGTATTCGCACCCAAGTCTAGCGGGTAAGACATTCCAGGAAGCCTGGAGAATGTTCAACACGACTACACTGGTCGGAATTACCAACGCAGAAGGCATGATCCTTGGTCCGAGCGAGACTGACGTCATTGGACCAAGCGGGGCAGTCACCGTCGTGGCAGACAACAAGTCCACGATCGAAGCAGATATTGCGAAGCGGAAAGGGTCCAATAAAAACGAGAATATTCCTCCTCCGGGATCACAGCACTTGACAATGCTTAGATGCCCGGTCCGGATGCCGGCTCCCCGCAAAGTTGTCATGCTCGGTTGGAACGAGGAGAGTTCTAGTGTGCTCGAAGACATGCTAGTCTTAGCTCCACCTGGCTCGAGTATAACCCTCATCAACAATTATGAGCTCGATAAAAGTATTTTAAAAGGGAACACGAATTGCAACGTGAAACACGTGGCCATGGACGCCCAGAAGAGAGCGACGTTGGAACAAAATCGTGTGCACGAAGCGGGAGCGGTTTTGATCATGCCCCCAACAGATAGCGACGACGCAACGCAAGACAGTCACGCACTGTCATCAATCATGCAAGTCGCGTATTTATCAAAAAGAGCTGACACGGGTCACGCTCCTCATATCGTCTCTGAGTTGTCGAGTGAAGTGGCAAAGAGGGTGGCTGAGGATATGTATGCTGGCATCGGTACGGTTGACGTGATTTTACACGACAATCTCATAGGCGGCGCGCTTCTTCAAGTTTCTGCCAACACCAAACTCGCTGGTTTGTTTGACTATCTGCTCGAAAAGCAGGGCAAAGAGCTGTACATGCGCATGTACAATGAATTTGTCACTGAAAATGACGCCGAAGTGTACTGGGGAACGATTTGCGAGCGCGCTCGCGAACGGGACGAAATCGCGTTGGGCATCATGCGCGCTGATGGTGAACTCGCCATTTCTCCGCGAAAGGACAAACGAGTCAGACTGAATCCGGGTGATCAAGTCGTCGTGCTCGCGGAGGATTGGTGGACGCCTACGAGCGTCAAAGCCAAGCAAAGTTAGTTGAGACGAGCACTTTTATACAACTGCTATACACTACACGCATCGCTAGTATACTACTCACGCATCGCTAGGCGGTAAACCCATGGCGTCTCTCACCAGTGGACTTCTCGCTTTACGCCTCTCGCCCGCGTTCGTCCTGACGCACGACACACCGACTAAAACCAACGCCGTCGCGACGATGAACGACTTGAAGTGCTTTGGCAGCGCGTTATCCGTCGCTCGCCGCGCCGCGCTCTCCGCCATCGTGAACCCTCGATTCGTCCCTCCGCCCCGTAGGTCGCTCAAAAGTATATCTCTCGACGCCATCACCGCGCTGAATCGCTCGCGCGACCCCGTGGCGCGATCGGGATGCGCATCCAACGCGCGCTCGCGCACGGTTCGCTTCACCAAGCTCGGATTCCTCGCGTCGCGCTCGTCCAGTCCCAGCACGCGCATCGCGTCGTCGCGCGTCACCGGCGCCGCCATCGCGCGCGCATCGTCGTCTTCATCGCGCGCGCCCCGCATCCATCGCCCGCGCGCGTCCGACTGCCGCCGAACGTCGCCGCCTCGCGTCCGAGCGGGGCGTCCCGCGGCGTCCCGCGGCGTCCCGGCGGCGGCGCCATTCGACGACGCCGACGCGGCGAAGCGCGACGCGGCGAAGCGCGACGCGGCGAAACGCGGTGAAACAAAGCGCGGCGAAGACGCAGAGATCGCGCGCGCGCGAGACGCGCGGACGCGATGTCGAGCTCGCTTCGTAACGCCGTCAAACGCAAGACGCACAAGGAGCGGTCGCAGTTGAGCGAGCGCAAACGGTTCGGTTTGCTGGAGAAGAAGAAGGATTACGTGCTTCGCGCGAGAGATTATCACAAGAAGGAAGATGCGATCAACGCGTTGAAGCGAAAGGCGGCGTATAGGAATCCGGATGAGTTTTACTTTGCCATGCAAAAGGCGAAGACGGACGACGGGGTGCACGTGGCGAGGAGCACGGAACAGAACAAATACACCGAAGAAGAGTTACGGGTGATGAAGACGCAGGATGTGAAGTACGTGCAAATGAAGGCGGCGATTGAGGGTAAGAAGGTGGAGAAGATGAAGCGAAATTTGCACGGTATCGGCGTTCCGGTGAAGCGCAAACACACCGTCTTCGTTGACACGGAAGAAGAGGCGAAAAGTTTCGATGCGGCGGAGCATTTCGATACCGTCCCTGAGCTCGTGAATCGAACATTCAATCGTCCTCGTCGGGCGCAGTTGGAGGACGAAGACGCGGTGGTCGGCGTGCGAAGCGACGGCGCCGCCGGCTCGAGCGGCACTGGCGCATCGGAGATTTCTATGAAGAGGCTCACGCGGATGCAGAAGGGTGCGTACAAGACGTACACCGCCTACGATGAACGAGCGAAGAAGCTGAAGGACATGAGCGCAGAGATGGCGATGCAAAAAGTCATTTCTCACTCCAAAGGGCACAAGGTGAAGATTACGAAGACGAATCCCGATGGAACAAAGACGTCGTACTTCAAATGGAAGCAAGAACGCCAGAAATAGATGCGAGTGTCCGTGCGCGAATCCCATTCGTCTTCAGTAGCGGTCATTTTAGCTTGAATGTAATTATACTTACACGATACCGTGATTTCACCTGTCGATTCGTGAACGTTCAATCTCGTCGAGTTGATAACCACGAGGCAAACTCAGATTTCAGACTTCAGAATGCACCGCTCACGAACATGGGCGCAAGGCAATCTCGGCATGACGGAACTGCAAATAATCTCTCGAGCGCAAACAGCTTAGATAGCGTGTCGTGCGTCGACATCGAAACAGCGAAACAGTTGCAGCAAGGTGTGCTCGAAGCAAAGCACCACGGTGCTCATCGTGTGGCCTCGATTTCATCGCAGCAAAACGGTCTTACCATCGCGCTCGACGGCGTGGGATGCGACATTAAAGTCTCATCTGGATCAGTTCACAACTCCTGCACTTGCAAGCAAGAGTCGATCGAACCAGTGGCGCGTACCAAGGTCATTTTGAACGAAATCAGCGGAGTCATCGAAAGAGGCGCGATGTGTGCGGTGATGGGCCAGTCTGGATCTGGGAAGACGACGCTCTTGGACATAATATCTGGGCGCAAGACGGAAGGCAGGATACGTGGTAAGATTCTCTTTGATGGTGTGGTGCCCAGTTTGGCGACGATCAAGAAGTACACGGCGTATGTTCCGCAACATGAAGCCTTCTTCGGAGGCGCGACTGTCGCGGAGACAGTTACATTTGCAGCGATGATCAAGCTTCCTGGCACGTCCACTGAGGACGTAAAGCGTAAGTTGGAGTTAGTGGAGCACGTGATTGATCAGATGAATCTTTCAAAGTGTCGGGATACCCTAGTCGGCAACCACGTGATTCGCGGGATAAGCGGTGGAGAGCTCAAGCGATTGGCCGTCGCGTCCGCGCTGTGCACGTCAAATCCCAGAGCGATGTTCTTGGACGAGCCTACTTCGGGTTTGGACTCTTCAATGGCAGCTGATGTGATCAATTGTCTATCCAGACTTCAAGCGGAGGATGGTCGCACGCTCCTGGTGACCGTTCACCAACCTTCCATGCCGATCTACCAATCTTTCAACAAGCTGATTTTGCTCACCTCTGGCATGCTCGCGTATTTCGGCGAAGCTGGGCACAATCCCATGGACTTTTTCATCAATCAAGGGTTTCCATACGAGGCTGGCTTTAACATCGCAGAGTACTTTATCGACACCATATCCACTGGTCAGGAGTGCGCCAAATATTACGCCGAATCGAGCCTGCGCGCGTCCAACTTGGAGCACGTGGCAGAAATCACGTCGCTCAAACTGCCGATGAACGCGGTGACGATCAACACCGAATCTTCAAAGACCAACGGCACAGGCAAAGATTCAGAATATGCGCACAATCCATTCACTGAGTTGGGCATCATGATTCGGTATAAGGATGCCCCAAAATGGCGCTATGCGATCTTCTGGTTTACAAGATGTGGTCTGTACGTCATTCTCGCCGCTCTGCTGAGCGCGTTTTTCTATCAGCAGAAAAAGACTCCAACTGGGATATTGAACACCAACGGCATCATGTTCATCGCGTGCATACTACCGTCGTTCATGGCACAAGTCCACGTGGAAGAAGTGAAATTTGAGCGCGAAGTCTACACTCGCGAGTTTCACGAAAGCTATTATCGTCCGGGAAATTACGTCGCTTCAAAAATTATCGCCGAAATGCCCATGACCATCCTCGCCTCTTTGTCTTTCTCCGCGGTTTTGTATTGGTGCGTCGGGCTCAATCCAACCGCGATTGCGTTCTTCTTTTTTGTTTTCACCTGTCTCGTGAACTTCACCATCTCGCAGCTGATCGGCTGCACGATCTCAGCTGCGATTCCGGGTGACGTCGGCCCCGCGAGCGTGCTCCCAATTTACGCAACGATAAACATGTTAGTCGGAGGTTTCTTCATTCGAGCTCGCACGATACACAACGCGTGGAGATGGTTGTACAATATCTCGTTCATCCAGTGGGCGTGGTCGTCGATCATGGTGAACGAGTACGACGGCCGCGAATTCTTTGATCACTGCGGCTCAGACACGGGCGGTTTAGACGACTTGATCGAGTCCATGTCCTTGCCAGAATCATCTTTACGGCTTTTACGCATGTTTTTCTCCAATCAAAGCCAATGCGATGCGATCACGGGGGAGTCCGTGCTGCGAACGTTTTCGCTCGCCGAGCGCGGAAAGTGGATGTCGTTGCTGTACGCGTCGCTCAGCGTCCCAGTGTACTTGGCCACATTTTATTTCGGCGTCTCGCGTGTGCGCCACGAAAAGCGATGAGGCGATGGGAACAATCAGGTTTGACGATTTAATTAAGGTTTCACTACACGTCTCGTCCTCTGAGCGCGCCATCCGAGCGCGTCTCGCCCTCTGAGCGTCCCCCTCGTCGAAAAAATGAATCAATGATTAATCGCTTTTTCGCGTCGTTTGCGATGACCGAGATCGTCGCCCTCTCACTTCCGTCGCGGGCAATCCCCGCACAACTTCGCGACCGGTCGATCCGGGTGCACGCACTTCGCCTTGGCCATGTCCACGCGCGCCCAGTCGCTCGTCCCGCACGCCCGCTCCCGCGTCGCCCCATCCGTGTTCGCGAAATCCACGCTTCGCGTCGCCCACGGCGTCGCCTGTTCCACGCGTTCGACGCTCGCGTTCGTTCGCGTCGTCGTTCGTCGTCGCGCCCGCGCGTGCGCGCGCGCGCACGTCGTCGTCGTCGTCGTCGTCAGGGCAAACATGATCGGTCGAGCGCGCACGTCAGCCGCGAAGTGCCGACGCTTTATCCGCGACGCGACGCGCGGCGCGACGCGGCGCGCGAATCTCTCGCATTCAATCACCCTCGAACGCCATGTGCGAGCGAAAACGAACGCGCGCGCCCGGGATAAAAAAATGGGCGCGGCGCCGTGAAATCCCGTCATCGATCGCGCCCGCGTCGTCGCGCGCGCGTCGTCGCCCCGCGCGCGCGCCGCGCCGTCTCTCTCCGCCGCAGCAGTCCGCGAAACATGGCTGCCGAGCAACACGAACGCGCTTTCCAGAAGCAACTCGGGGTGAACGTCGGGTGCGTGCGACGACGAGCGCCGCGCTCGGTCGCGAAGGGCGCGCGCGCGCGCGAAGGATGCGAAGGGCGAAGCGATCGCGGGTGCGGACGACTGACGAATGATTCGATCGATGTGCGTAGGTTTGCGTCCGCGACGAAGAAGAAGACGCCGGGCAAGGGTGGTAACCGATACTATAAGAATGTTGGTCTCGGGTTTAAGACGCCGCGCGAGGCGATCGAAGGTGCGTGAAGACGAGGAGAGGGATTTCGAACGCGCGATGGCGCGGGTTCTAGGGCTTGCTTGGGGTTCTAGGGCGCGGCGAGGCGAGGGTCGGGACGCGCGGGCGGATGACGACGCGATGACGGCGAAGAGGGTTGATGAGAAAAGCGAGGAGACTGTGAGACTGACGACTGATTGATTTTTACCTCGATCGTAGGGACGTACATCGATAAGAAGTGCCCGTTCACGGGTAACGTGTCCATTCGCGGTCGCATCTTGACGGGCGTCGTCAAGTCCACGAAGATGAACCGCACGATCGTGATGCGCATGGATTACTTGCACTTCATTCGCAAGTACCAGCGTTACGAGAAGCGCCACACCAACATCTCCGCGCACATTTCCCCGTGCTTCCGATGCAACGAAGGCGACAAGGTTGTCGTTGGCCAGTGCCGCCCGTTGTCCAAGACCGTTCGTTTCAACACGTTGAAGGTGATCCCGAGCGGCTCCAAGGCGGGTAAGGCTTTCGTTGCGCACTAAGCGGTTTTAGGGAAGGTGGTTGCGTTCTAGAACGTTGTCTTCTTTAATGATTAGCACAAAACTAAAAACTAAAAGCTCACTTCATGGCGATCGCGGCAATGCCCGACTCGATATTCATCTCACCCATGCGCACTTTGCTCACGCCGTTTTCACCCCAGTTTCTCCACGAGTTCACCATCCACCAGTAATGTTCTCCCTCTTCCGAGACCCCCCAACCGATGAGCTTCGTCGCGTGCTGTCCGAGTGGCTCGCCAGCGTCGTTGGGGACCGTGTACACACCCGAGCCCGTGTGCCTGTAGAAGTCGGCGTAGACGGGTCCAAAAGTCACAGCCACGGAACCGTTTTCCATTATCTCTCTCGCAATACACGTGACGTCTCCTTTTGGGCACGTGTATGGCTCGGATGTGGGGTGAACAAAGGACAAGGCGGAACCGTCCGCGCACTTCGCTGGACAGCTCTGCGGCGTCGTGCCAGCAACCATGCATGGATGATCGCACGCCTCAAACTCATACGGTAAGCACGCGTTCGAGTCTAACATACCACCGTATGGTATACCCTTGGTGAATGCGATCCGTAAAGTGTCTAAGACGTCGCCACCGTCACAACCTGAGCCGCTGTCGAAGCACGAGAGGGCGTATTGGGGCGAGAGCTCGTCCGCGTTTTCGCCGTCAGTGGCGACGCAGAGACGATCATTCATGACTTCCGTCGCCGCAACGGCCCAGCAGGACCCACATCTACCCTGGTCTCTGACCGCGCCTAAAAGTCGAGAGCATTTCGGGTACGCAACGCGCGCATCAAAGCTCGTGGGAAGCCTGTTGTCTTTCGCTCGTAATTCCACCTTGCCGAGCGCCGGCAGTCTGGTCAAGAAATGGTGCACCCCGTGCGTCTCATCGGATGAAGCGTGCGGTGAAAGTGGCACGCGTCGATTGACGTCTTTGGGAGGTAAGACACCACGGATGGTGCTCTTTTCCCTCTTGGAAAGAGCCGCCGTGGAGCTCGAGGCGCGCATGAAATCAGACAACTCGACGTCATCGACGCTGAAGTTTTCTTCATTGATGTGTCTAGTGAGAAAGCGAATGGCGTTCGTATCAGACATATCCCAGTCTGGATACTTACGCAGCAATGGAAAGACGTCCGCGACGAAGAGGCTCAACTTCTTCGCCTCCGCACCGTCGCTGGAGTCGGCGCCGCCTTCAAAACCCAGCCCAGCCGTGGCCCACTCCGGGACAAGCTTCACGAAAGTCCGAGGTTGATCCAACATCCCCGACATCATCCCATCGTAAGCTCCTAAGAACCCGACGCTATCGTCGCTCTCATCACGTTTCATCGCTCTCGCCCGATCCACCAAAGCTTCAAACGTCTCCTCGCCCACCGCGCCGAGTCCCGCGCGCGCGGCGACGACATCTTTGCACGCGCCGTCCCTCCCGATCGCCCGGCAGAAATCATCAAACACCGCCGGTGCGCTCAACTGCGCCGTCATCGCCTCATCTTTCGCTCGCAAGCGTCTAAATAGAAACCCCCGCGCCGCTCTCGGCAGCGCGTCCACGGGAAACCGTCCGCCTCCGAGCAGCGCGCACGCGCACGCCGACAACACCACGAACGCGCCCGCGTACGTCACCGTCCGTCCACTCACTCCTCGCGCGCGTCCTCGCTCAGCCTTCCCGCTCTCCACGTCCGTCCGTCGTCCCGCGCGCGCGCTTCCGTCCCCATCGGTCGCCCGGCCTGGGTGTTGGCGCTCGCGTCCACCGACGAGCGGCGCGCGCTCGTCCATCCCGCGCGCGTCGTCCCGTCGTCGCGTTCGCGCGTTCGCGCGCTCGCGTCGCTCGCGTCGCTCCCGTCGCTCCCTTCGCGTCCTCGCCGGCGCCGCGTCGACGTCTCGCGCGCGTCTGCCGGGGTGTTGCGCGTCGGGACGATCGGCGCGATGCGACGCGATCGGCGCCGCACACGTCGACGCGCTCGACATGGCGCTCGAACACGACGGCGTGCCGCTGACGTCGATGACGACGAAGCAGCTCAGCGCGCTGGCCAGGGCGAAGGGCGTCGCGCCGCAGCAATCGCGCGCGGCGTTTTTGAACGCGCTCGCGGACGCGCTGACGCGAGACGACGACGAAGGACTCGGAGACGACGCGCGCGGGATCGCGCGCGAGGGCGAGACGACGATCGAACGCGCGCGCGTCGCGCGTCGGACGACGGAGGTGACGATCGGACGGGGCGGGGCGACGACGACGACGACGACGACGCGCGCGGGACGCGTAAACGAGTTCGGCGAAGAAGAGGACGCCGTCGACGGCGCGAACGCGTTCGATGGGGACGATGACGAGGATGAGGATGGGTACGAAGATGAAGAAGGTTACTTCGTCGGAACCGCGGCGTTCGTGTGGGAGGACGAGGTGTACACGTACGGAGGATTGGCGCACGAGGGAGAATTCGTGACGAGCGTGTACAGGTGGAGCGGACGAGGGGCGTGTTACGAAGTCGCCGCCACGGCGGCGGATGGCGAAGTTGGCGTGCCCCCGGGCCGATATGGACACGGCGCGGTCGTGCACGGGGATTTGCTGTACGTTTTCGGTGGTCAAGGGCAATTCGGATGCTTGAACGATTTGTGGGTGTTCGACTTTGTGGCGTGCACGTGGACGCTGGTGGACGTCATCGGTGACCCCCCGCCGTCGCGCACGGGACATTGCATGTGCATATCCGATAACGTCTTGTTCGTTTTCGCGGGGAAGGATGTGCAGCCGGGACAGGATGTTGTCATATATAATGATCTGTATGGGTTCGACTTGGCGGAATCGGAATGGCTCACCATCGACACGCAGTGGAAGCATCCGGTTGGTGGTGACGCGTGCGCGATGGCGGCACGAAATTCGACGCTTTACATCTTAAGTCCAAACGAAACTTCCATCGAAATGGTTGTTTGGGTGCTTCAGCTTTCTGCGGCGGGTACGCCGCGTTGGACGATGGTGGCGCGAGCCGGGCAAGTGCCGAGTCCGAGAACTTCCTTCTTATCTTGCGTGTATGGTGCGAATTGGATCGTCCATGGCGGCCGAGTATTGTTGCAAGACGATGTGCTTGGTGACACGTACGTCTTTCACTTTCCTACCGCGGAGTGGGCGCGACTCAACCCGGAATCCGACACCGACCCGCGATTTAGCCACGCCGGGGCGTGCGTCGACGGCGCCCTTGTCATCTTGCACGGTTCCCGTGATCCGAGTATCAGAGCTTCTCCAGAGGAAGCTGGTGTGTGTATAGCGATTAATCTTGAAGCTTATCTTCCATTCCCCACGGGGGAAGAAGAAAGTGAGTTGAATATGACGTACACGGGCAAAATCCCTCAGTACGACGAGGGCGACGAAGAGGGCGGCGCTGTGGCGACGAGAGGCGAAGGCAAAGAACTGGACGAAGCTGTTCAAGAGACCGAAATTGAGTCTAATCTTGAGCAAAATATTCTCACGCAGCTGAATGAAAGGGGTGTATACGGCTCGAAAGGAGGTTTGCTTGGGGGGTCACTTCACGTGCCCATCAAAGGTTCGCACGACACGGGTGACTTGGAGTTCATCGTCGGTGATTGCAAGATTTTCGCTCACACAGAAGTCGTGAGAGAGGGTTCAAAATATCTCGCAGAGCTCATGGAAAAGTCTCCGATGACTGCTGCGCTCGAACGTAAGCCTGACGCGATGAAAATCACGCAGCACTACTATCGCTATCTCGGAAGCATCATGGCTCTTCTCGTGAGGGCTCTCTATTGCTTTTTTGTCGTCGTTTCCTTCACCGTTCGTCGCATGGTTTCACCCGAAAAGGATTCTATGAAGCGTATAGTCATCACGGACTCCAGTGTACCCGTCGTTTTGGCCGCTTTACGCTGGATTTACCAAATCCCCGTGCATCCGCAGGCGGACATGTTGCTTGAACTGTATGAGCTCGCCAAACGTTTGAAAATCGACGGCTTACCGGGCTACTGCATAGATCGTATGAGGAAGGAGTTGAACGTGAAAAACGCGGCTGCTGCCGCTAAAATCGCGTCTTTGTCCCGGAACGCGCCTCTATGGAAAGCCGCCGTGAAGATTGGTCAGCAGCAATGGAATGAAGTGAGCCACACAGACAGCTTCCGTGAACTGGAACATTCGAACCCGAGCATCGCGCAAGATTATGCTCTCGCGATCCATGAAAGCGTAGTGTTGCCCGGCCATAAAGGTTTTGGGTCGCATGCCGCGTGAAAATTGTAAAACTAAGTGCTAATAACTGTTTCATTACCATGAATGCTATTTTTGTGCTAAAAATCTCAAACGACCGACGACCAGCCAGCTTGCAAAGCGGACTCAAGTACTCGCGCCGCGAGACTTGGATCTACCAATACCCTCACGGCTCCTTCGTGCGTCGAGACGAGTATGTTCGTATTGTCAGCCGTCATGACGACTTGACTGATGTCGGAATTCGATTCGAACTCCCAGCGATGGCGCAAACGTAACGAGGGCAAGTCAAAAGCAACTACAGCCACTTTGCCCTCACTGGATGCCGTGCCAGCCACGAGATGATAACCGTCCTTCGAAACAAGTAACGTGGTTAAAGTGGAACACGTATCCACCAAAGAAATTGTTGAGATGATGTTTCCATTCAATGATACCACAGTGAGTGTGCGTTGCAACTCGTTCCAAACAACCAAAAAGGCTTCGTCAGAAATAGCGCAAAGGGAACCTCGAAGGTTGGGAAATGTGACCATGGCGGCGCCTTTCATCACGGAATAAAGAGAAGCCCCAGCAGCTGGAGTCACCGCCAAAATTAAATCCAAGTTCGTGTTTATGGCGAGCGATGTAATTGACTCACCATGCCCTTTCAGTAAGCTAATGGGCCCATTTAGCGTCATCTTTGTCGTCGGAGCATCGTCAGTTGTCAAACGATCAATGACGTTTGCAACGGTTGATCCTTCGTTGAAAATGGAGTTGACGTCGACTCGAATGATTGGAGCGATTGTTTCTCGTAGATTCTCACCTAGTGTAACTTTCTCCGTTGGTATTCTGATAAGCCAGATTCCAATCGTACCGTCGACAGATCCAGTCGCAAGAACTCTCCCGTCGGCGGAGATTGAAATCGAAATTACAGGCGCGCGGTGGCCCGTTTCATTACTCTCTATCGACCCGTTCTCGCAGTTGAATACCTTCAATGAGTTATCGGCGTGACCACCAATAACCACGTGACGTCCGCCGGGAAGCATGGCGCACGGAAGCTTTCGACCAGGCTTGATCAGCTTTGGATCAAGTTTGGCGTTAAATTTCACAGCTTCTGTGACATCAGTAAATCCAGCTCGTCGACGAATCGAACCCATGAACGAACCGAGCGTGCTTTGTTCTTTCGCAGGCTCAAAAGTAAATGGTAACCCCGCACCACTTGGCACACTTGGCATGAAGCGATGCGTCTTCATCTCCAAAGCTGTGGATATTACGACTAGTTGACCGGTGGAGAGAATGTCCATGAAGGCGACACGGTTGTCAGCGTAACTTGGTGTATTGAGAAGGTAGTCGTTCACTTTGTCGCCGTTATCAAATAACCAATGGCACCCGATAACTGAATCAGCCGCGCGTTGCCTACCAGGATGTGGTATGGTCAGAAGCTGCGAGGGAGTTTGCCCGAAGCAAGCAATTTGATCCTGCGTTGCCTTCAGCAGGATTGGATCTTGAATAGCTTCGACGTCAACTGCACCTTCATAGGTCATATAGTAGAAAACATTACACGCAGACTCTGCAGCTTTGCCTCTTTGCTTGTAGCCAAAAATGAGATCGACCCAGTGGTGAAGGTTCTTACTGACGTAGTCACTCTCAAGAGCCTCGCGCTGCTTTGCGACGAAGTCTTCCGGTGATTTTGCCCACGGAGGAAGTATGACGGCGTCGACTTTCTCACCAGATTGAGTGACTCCGAAGTCAATATTGTTGACATTTTTGAACATTTCTGGAAGGTAGAAGAATTCAGGTACAAGCTCTTTGACGTCACTCATGTCATTGTAGCAACTCTTCCACGTCGAAGCAATGTCGTGGAAAAGTCTATCTGCATGATCAAATTTACCACCTTGCAGCTCATATGCGAGCGTCGTGAATGGATCCACACGCAAGAGATAGAATAAGACCGTTCCAGATGAGCTATAATGACTCCCATAATGAAACTTCGGGATTTCAGGGTCGTCAAAAAAGTCGTAGCGCTCCTTGATTCTCGCAAGTCGATCTGGGTTCAGCGCTCCAATAGGCTTCCGCAAATCACGATACACGTCTGGATTGCTCAAATCTAGAGTTTCCGAGGTGTAATCCGTGAGAACCCACGGGAACACTGGATACTGCGTTATGTCTTGGTAACTTCTTCCGGCAAGTGTATTCAGCGCCATGATATAGTCAAAATTTGAAATTTCACGACGAATCCACCGTGACGTGATATCACTTTTGCGGAGCAAAGCTTCCGGCTTACTGGTCTCAAGATAGAGTGGAACGAAATTTTTGGGCTTCAGCTTGATCAACACGCGGAAAACTTGCCGCCTTTGTTCAGCAGTACCGAAATCAATAAAGTAAGTCATGCGGTCTAGCATGAAAAATTCCAGAGCGCTTCGACGAAGCAAATATCTTCGACTTTGAACTTGATGAAGATGCTCCAGGGGCCAAGACCAGACGTGCGAGTTGTCTTCGGTGTAAAATATCATTTCCTTGTCAGAGATTGTGAATTTGCCACTGTAGATGTCCAGAGGAGTGACCATTGTCGCAGAACACTCATAATTGGACTTCTTTACTTCGCTACGATTTGCCGCGACTGCCAGTGCGGCAGTGGCAGCCATCACCTCGTTCAACTCTTCGTTGTTCATCGATCGCTGTGGACTCAGAGGAAGGTCATCTTCGTCGTCCGATGCGTCATGCTGTTGTCGGACAGGGAGCTTAATTTCCATCGCCTTTGAGTCGACTGGTGCCAAATGCGTTGAACGCTGTCGCATCGCCATGCGAGAAAGAGAGTAACGACGTCGTCTACCGCTCTCTGATGGGTCGATTCCTAAACGTGCGACATCGCCATCATCCTTAATTTTCGTCACCAGAGAATTACTCGCTTGCAAGGCTCTCATGTAACCTTCCCAAGCGACGATAACTTCGCTTTTCTTTTCGCCTTCGGCGGCGATGGATAGAGTACGTCTAGAAGCTTCCTTTGAGAGCGCTGCGAGCCATTTCGACGACATAGAGATGTGCACGTATTCACCTTCCCAAGTCGTCACAAACTTTTTGAAAGTATCTGTCCTTGTGTGATGAACAGCTCTCTGCGCACTCAGTCTCGACTCTGTCGCATCTGGGCCTCGGGCGGCTACGACGCTGTTTCGCGTTTCACCCATAGGCGTTGATTTGACTACACATATGAGCGTTTCCTTGATTGTTGACGACATGAGTATCTTGGTCCACTCAGCTGAACATAGAGATATTATTGCTGAGCTCAACGATCCTGATGCAAGCGAACGCAGCTTTGGAGAGATATCATCCTTCTCGCCCGCAACGATGACTTCCCGCCAGCGAGCAACCAAGGCGATCAAGTAAGTGGTGATCGCCTTGATATACACCACTTTTCGTCCCTTGAGTTTTGAGTACCGCCAAACTTCGTCTAACAGAAGCGCTATGGCTCCTGGTGCGAGACGAGCCGTTTTACGCACCGATGCCGCTTGCAACAGAGGTACAAGCAGGTTGTGCAACACTGCCAACTTCTTACCAGCCTCGCTCGACTGTGTCGTGCCCCACAGATGCTTTGCCTCAAATACGATCGCATCGGAAATCGAAGAACTACCGGAGGTTAGCGACGGCAGTGTATTCACGATATGTGCCGGCATCAGCGGTAGGGCGCTATCATACGAATCGTCATCTATTGGAAGATCTTCTTCGCGAAAATACGCGAGAGTGAGTCTGAGAAATAAGAGGACCAACTCATCATCCTTCAGCAACAGTGAGTATGAATCTGCACCAGTGCATTGCATACCGACCATAAAATTTATCATTTGCTGCGTGAGACGTAGCAGTTCGAGAGATTGACCGCCCATTGCTGTTGAACCTGCGCTTGGCGTCGCGACGAGACCTTCAATCAAGCGACAACGGTTGACCCATCCATTTGCTGAGTCCGTAGCGTATGCCCCGTAGCAGACTAGGGCGTTCGAGATCTTACCAATATCGTATGAATGAATTGGCGATAGTGACTCAGCGCTAAGTAACCTCAAATGATCTTCAATCATGTCTAACAAAGCGATGATGTTTTCAAACGTTGCGTTGCTGTTTGCGCTCAGGTTTTCTCTCGACTTCTTTGTTCGATTATCATCTGAAACGCTTATGCCTTTCAACTCACTGATCATAAACGTCGCCAAGCTTTGCAATACTAGCTGCTGGACTTCGGCTCGCTTTTTTACATCATCTTTGGTGACCATCTTGATCGATTCAATCACTGTCTCAAGAACGCGCCAACCATCCGGCAATCGCATTGAATGTTGCAACAGGATCATTAGCAGGTCGTTTGCAGCACTCAACGCGCTAGAGATTGTGGACTGCACGAGTATCTCCACTAACCACTCTGGGAATTCGGGCAAAGAAAGTAATAAGTTGCGATTGTCTGCGTATGCGCACGCAATCAACATGACGTCGTTCAGCGCTCGACTAGACACACTCTCTTCGCACTTCGGTAGAGTTGAGAGCATAGATCCAAGCATACCACCGCTGATGAGCCGAGCCGGCTCAGTCATGTTTATGCTTGCGAGATTGATTGAGATAGAGGACTGAATGATCGCCTCGTACACGTCAACTGTTAGCAGTTCAGCTGAGCCTTTGATGAAAGCATACCGAACAGCTCTTTCTATGCTTCCCTTGGTGACCTTCTTGCTACCGCCTACTTCGGTCGTTTTATTTGCGCTCACGCACCCGGTTTCTAACATATAGCCAAATAATCTCACACATTCGGCAAACAAGCCCTGCACACCCTGAAGTTGATGATCAAATTTTCCTCGGAGAGCAAGTGCGCGCATGAGACCCATGCAGACCTCGACACCTCCTTTGGACACAAAGGCAAATAAAAATTCGTTCGCTCTATCAGCCTTAGGTGAGACAATCATTGAATGGACTAGCTTTATGGTAGCTGAGAGCATGTGAGGGCACGGGCACTCTGCAAGAAAGCCGATTATGATTTCAACTTTTGCGTCCATGTGTTCACTGGTGTTGACGAGTAAATTCACGGACACCAACAAGTCGTCTATCAATCCCAGCAACTCCTTCTCTGATACCCGTAATTCTCCTCTATCATCCATAACTGACTTCGTAGAACTACTATGCAGTATTCCTCCCATTAGAGACGTCGCTGGTGAAAGCCAACGACGTCCATTATCAAACAGAAGTTGCAGCGCTGAAATTTCTTGCATCAAATCTGGGCTCGTGTTACAGAGCGAAGAACATATGTTCAAGAGACGCCGAACTACGCGTGCTCCGGAGCCGTTCCAAGGTTTGAAGTCCAACACAAGCGTAGAAAGAAGCTGCTTTGATAACACTTTCTCGCTCTTACACACGGATAAGAGATGCTCAATGGCGTCAAGAATGGCTTCCTCCTCGTCGTCGAGAATGTCGCCAGAAAACTGTCGACGTAGAGCATCCATAGCGAACGGTAAAGCGTGCGCCAAGAGACTTGGGACGTTTTTGTCTTCCATGACTTTCAAGTTTGGAGGATGGTTTTCGCACGCACCGGCTATTATTCCGATAACTGAACGTATGGATAAACCCGCACTGGCGAAATCGTCATGAGCATCTGAAATCTCCGGTGCTAAATTCCTTGAGCTAACCAACGGACACGCGAACGGTAGCATGATGGCTGGTCCACTTTCACACGATGCCCAAATAGAGTCTCGCATCAAGTTGCGCCTCGCTACAGTTGTGCCGCCCAACAGGGCCGCTTTGGACTCGATGGACACTCCTGCAGGAGAAATATCCAAGACGTAGTTCTTGCTCGCCATTCGAGGATGGAGAACCTGAAGTATAGTCGGTGCTAATACCTTATCTAAGACATCTTCGACGTTGACATCGCCTCCTTTGTCATCGTTCGATGAAAATCGCGGAACATAAGATCCACCACGCGCTGAAAGTGCCTTCATCGCATGACCGCCAAGCGCCTGTTTGAAAATGTACACTGGTCCGAGACTTGCAAACAGTGCGCATTGACGCCGCTTACGTTGTAGCCCGGCCATAGCTGCTGGAGGATTTGTACCTATACAACAGAACCCAAGTGGCTTGCTTATTTTCGGTAGATCAAACTTGTGGGTTTCGACACATATACCATTCACGTACAGCCGGGTTTCGGCTCCGCCGGTTCGAACGCTCGCTGGTTTATGCTCAATTCCCAAGCAAAACCATCGCTTGAGAGGGAATTTGTGAGAGAACGGGAGCGTCATTCTGGATTCTTTAACACCATTTGTCTCTAAAATCAAGAAACCATCGTGAAAGTAACATTCAACCCCTTGTCCTTCGGCGGATAAAAAACTAAACAGCCGCGGCATGTGCACTTCGTCTTCGCCCGCGGCGGCGGCGGCAACTGCAGCGGCGGCGAGTGGAGATGCATCCACGACCTGCGATGCTGAAGCGGCAGCAGCGTACGATGCTGCTGACGCAGCGGTAGTCTCTGACGCAGAAACGCTTTCCAAGTACACCCAAGTCACAAAAGCCAAACCTTCCGTAAACGGCCACTTGGGTTGCGCCGAGCCTAATATCCCGCTACTTTCCCCATCCAACAGGAACAATTCCGCTGGACCGGTGCTAAACCTCGTCTGCAGCGTCATGTTGAGTTGATCTAGCAGGAACCCTCTAGATTCGGGCGTGCTCGCCGCGGCTAACTCTAGCCACACTTTCAAATCCAGCGCCGACATGGAAAATCCCGCCGCGCGTCGAGCGCACTCGGCGACGATTTTCACATCACCGTCGGCTTTGCCGTTTTCATTCGATCTCAAAAGCGCGTCGAGCGAGCGCAGCAGCTCCTGTACCACGCCCTGTTCGCACACCGCGTGACAATTCCCCATGTACGACCGCAACACGTGCCGCACGCCTCGCAACAACGCTCCTCGATGACTCGGCCCGTACTTGGTCTCCGGCATCGTCCTCGCCAGTTCCACGCCCAATTTCACGTACCCCGCGTCGCATCTCGCGATCGCCACGTCCATCCCGTGTCCGTGCTCATCATTTTCTCCCACATTTTCGTTCCCATCGTCGTCTTCATCGTCTCCTCGCGCCATCATCACCGCCGCGTCCCCGCCCACGAGTTCCAACAACTTGATGACCGTCAGCGCGAGCGCGTCCTCGTCCCCATCGCTCACGAATCGCGTCAGCGCCTCGAACGCATCGTTCGCGTCGTCATCGCTTCCATCGTTTCCGGGCGCGCATCGCCGCACCGCTCGGCGCAGCGTCGCCGCGACGTACGTCTCGTCGTCGTCGTCGTCCCGCGCCCAGCGCCCAACGACCGCGGACGACGACGTCGAGCGGCGTCGCGCGCGGGCGTCGTCGTCGAGGTAGTGCGCGTCGTCGTCGAACTCGAGCAAAAGCTCCATCTCAGCGCGACCGCGCGACCGCGCGATCGAGCGACGACCGCGCGCGCGAGCGGCGCGCGTGTGACGCCGACCCATCCGAAACCATCGACGCGGCACAGCCTAAACCCTCGACGCGCGCGCGAAACGCGCGCGCGCGCGCCGGTTCGAACCGGCGCGAACGCGCGAGGGACGAGACGGCGGAAAACGCGCGGAAAACCGCGCCGAACGCGTGACTAAGTAACTCGTGTGACAAACTACGTGTGCTATTCCGACGCGTCGCCGCGTCGTCCCGCGGCGAACCGCGCGCGCTCACTCGCCTCGTCCCCTGCCTCCGCGACCGCGCCCGCCGCGACCGCCGCGACCGCCTCGACCGCCCTCGCCTCGACCGCCGCCCTGCGGACGATTCTTCATCTCTTCCTTCACCACGTCCAGCACCTCGTCCGGCACGCACACGTACTTGATCGTGTTCCCGCGCACGTAACACTCCGCCATTCGCCAAAACCGATCGCCATCCTTGGAGGTGCAAATCACCTCCTTCAGGTGCACGTTCATCCACGTGTCGCACGACGCCAGCGTGCCGTTGTACGTCTCTCCATTCTTCAGCTCCACCAGCATGGGGTGCCCGCACGACGTCTTGAGCAGCGTCAACGGAAGCATGTTCGTTCGGCCGACGTCCCGCGCGCGCCCGGGAATGCGGGAATTCGTCCCGCCGCGCCGCATTCCCGCGCGCGCGGCGCGATGTTCCAACCGGTGGGAATCAAGAAACTCACCAACGTCGCCGTGGTGCGACACAAAACTCACGGCTCGCGGTTCGAGATCGCGTGTTACAAAAACACCGTCCTGAGCTACCGACGAGGGCACGAGAAGGATTTGGACAACGTCCTGCAGTCGAGCGAGGTGTACGTGAACGTGAGCAAGGGCGTCGTGGCGAGGGACGAGGAGTTGGTCAGGGCGTACGGGACGACGGATCGGGGGAAGATATGCGAGATCATCCTCGCCAAGGGAGAGCTGCAGGTGAGCGAAAGGGAGAGGAAAGCGGAGAGCGAGAGCGCGTTTCGGGACGCGGTGACGACGCTGGTGGAAAAGTGCGTGAATCCGGGGACGAACAGACCGTATCCACCGGGAATGATCGAAAGTGCGCTGAGAGACATACACTTTTCGGTCGATCCCAAGCGAAGCGCCAAGCAACAAGCGTTGGAAGCGCTGCCAAAGCTGCAAGAAATATTTCCAATAAAGCGCGCGGAGATGCGCTTCGCCGCCGTCGTGCCGAGCGCAAAGGAGGAAAGTTTGATGGCGTTCGTGCGAGAAAATAGCGGGAAAGTAGAAACCAACGACTTGAGCGCGAGCGAGGCGAGCGTGACGTTTACCATGGATCCGTCGACGTACCGAGCGTTGGACAAACTCGTCAAGGAGTGTAAAGGTCGATTGGAAGTCGTCACGCTCGCGGTGACGGACGAGACGACGACGTCGGGTACGTTTGACCAAGATACGATGAAGGCGACCGCGGCGAAGCAGACAGCGATGGAGAAAGCGGAGGAGGCGTTGTCAAAGATTGAGATCAGCCGCCCCGTCGTCCAACCGATGGCTCCAACGCAAACGAGGGCGACGCAGTTAGAGACGCTCAGCGCGAGCGACGCGAACATCTTAGTGCCCAGAGGGCCGATCGCGGACCTTCCAGAGGAACACGCGAGCCGCAAGGAGCGTTTCGCGGATCTAGACAAGTACCAACCGGGGTGGGAGGTAGAATTACGCGCGCGCGAGGGTTCTTCTATCGTCGATGCCGTCTTCTACTCTCCCGATGGCGAACTTGCGAAAACGTACGCCGAGGCGAGACGAAAAGCAATGACGGCGTCAAAGTGATCGTAACGCGCAAAGCAGCTTTAGAAAATCTAGGAATTTGAATCGAATCACATTGGTAGGCTAATAGTCTAAGGAAGTTCGTCATCGCTGTCCACGAGGTCTGAAATCTCCGTTTTACTGATTTCGACGCCGCCTTCATCCCCGATGTCCATCGCGTTCTGTAATTCAAACGTCGAGCGCGTCTGCAAGATGGCAGCGGGATCTTCCTCGGCGAGTTCCGGTACCTTTGAGCCGTATTTTTCCGCCAACTTCGCGACGCGGTCGAGATCGGACTCACCATCCGGTTGCAAGCGACCGATGGATTCTAAAAACTCCTCCGTCGTCAAAGGAGGCGCGCCCATCCCCGTGAAGTCGTACGGAAACCGAGGGTCGTACACCTCCACGCTCACGCTCATCATCTTGTGTCTGATGTCATCGGGAAAATTAATCAGTTCCACGATTTTCTCGTGATCCCACGCCGATTCGTCGTCTTCGTACTTATTCTTCAACCGTATGTCATCCGCCATGGACATGAAGCGCTGCGACTTCACCTCCTCCCGCGTCTTCGCCACCGCCCTCTTTTGTTCCTCCTTCACCTTGGCCTTGTAATTCACGATCTTCTCCTTGAACGGGTCGTACTTCTCCGGAGGTTTCGTGAACGACATGAATCGAGGTTCATCCACGAAATCACTCTCGGGAATGTCCGCGTCCCAGCACGGCCACGGTCCCTCGCGCATGGCGTCTTGCAATTCCTTTTCCCACGGCGGCGTCGCGTTCTCCCCACCCACGGCTTCCGGATCGTACGCCGTCCACGTTCGCGCCTCTTCGACGAATTTCGCGTACTCTTCTTCATCTTTCATGCGTCCGCGTTCGCTCTTCCCACCCTCGGCGACGCGTCCGACGACGCGGTCGCCTCGACGACTCGAGTGGCGGCTCGAGGCGCGCATTCGTCCACCGCGCGTCGTCGTCGTCGTCGTCGTCGTCGTCGTTCCGGGTCGCGATCGCGACGCGCTCGCGAGCGTCGTCATCGGCGTCGTCATCGTTCGCCGCGCGCGTCGACGTCGTCGTCGCGCGTCCGCGAGTGCGCCGTCGCCGCCGTCGCCGCGAGGGTTTGGTCGGTCGCGGTCGTTGGACCGGGACACCGCGACGCCGAGACGGCGAAACGGCGGGACGCGGGGACCGCGAGAGGGGCGCCGACGCGCGAGGCGACGCGCGAGATGCGCGCGATGCTCGCGCGCGCGGCGACGCGCGCGCGAGGGGCGGTGACGCGCGCGTGCGCGAGAGAACGGTGGCGGCGGTGCCAAGGCGAGGCGGCGAGCGGGACGCGCGCGGCGGGCGCGGGACGACGCGAACGCGCGCGACGATGGAGCGCGAGCGCGAGTGGGGACGAGAGAAGCGAGAACGCGCGAGCGGAGACGAGCGGACGCGTCGCGGCGCCGGTGACGGGGGCGAAACAAAGGTTGGATGAACTCACCGTCGCGCGTAATCCCGAGTTGTCGCGCAACGTGGCGCAGAGTTGGATCGCGCAGGGGAAGGTATTGGTCGATGGACAGCCCGTGACGAAGGCTGGAACGAAACTCAAGCCGAGCGTGAAGATTGAAGTCATCGCGGAGCAGCCGAAGTTTGTGTGTCGAGCGGGATTGAAGTTGGAAAAGGCGCTCGCGCACTTTGGCGTGGACGTCTCGGGATGTACGGCGCTCGACTCTGGGCTTAGCACGGGCGGTTTCACCGATTGTTTACTCCAGAGCGGAGCGAAGAAGGTGTACGGGGTTGATGTGGGGTACGGTCAGGTGGCTGAGAAGATTAGGCAAGACGAGAGAGTCATCATCATGGAGCGCACAAATTTACGATACGTCACGGACCTTCCAGACATCGTCGACGTCGTGACGTTGGATCTGTCATTCATCTCCGTCCTAAAGGTGTTACCAGCGATTTGTAGAATATTAAAGCCAGGGGGGACGATGTTAGTGCTGATCAAGCCTCAATTTGAGGCCAAGCGAAGTCAAATCGGCTCCAAAGGCGTGGTTCGAGACGCAAACGTTCACAAGGAGGTGATTGAAAACGTCATTCAAGGCGCCAAACTGTACGGATTCGAGTACATCGATCACACCACTTCGCCGATTAAAGGCGCGAAAGAGGGCAACACGGAGTTTCTAGCGCATTTTACCATGTCTCTCGATGGTCCACCTCCGGAAATACTCCAGAACACAGTCGAGGTTGAGGAGGATGAATGACGAGTCGGTCTAAAGTGTCTAAAGTTGTAATTAATACTTAGCCTATTTCGCCCCTGCCTGCGCCTGCGCCGCCTCTTGCGTGCGCGCTCGCAGAAAGTCCTGCACCAGCAACAATTGCTTGCGTTTCTTACCCACGAGCTCCATCAACTTTTCCATGTTATCTCGAATAAAGTTCACCTTGCGCTTACAGTAATCGATCCCTTTCTCGGTGTCGTGCTCGATGAAGTACCCCGTGCCGACGTCGAGCAAGACTTTATCGACCGCCGCAATCTTACCCGGCACGTACAACGACTCCGTGAGTGGGACGAGCATGTCCTTACCCACAGTTTCTTTCGACAGCTCTTCGATCGCCGATCCCGAGGAGTGGTATCGACTCACCGCTTTGCTCAACATCTGCAAAGATTCCGAGTACGACGTGACTTCCTCGCGGAGCTGTTCGTCGGCGACTTTGAGCTGCTCGAGCGTGGCGGTGCGTAAATCTAAAGACGTCATCGTGCGTGTGCGTTTGACGGGAACAGGCTCGACGAAGTCTGCTCGCGTAGACGCGTGACACGCGTCAACGAATGGTGCGATCTGCGGCTTTTTGGGTTGAGTTGGCTTCGCGCGCGCGTTGACTTTTTTAAATTATTACAATCCGGCCACGTCTTCCTCGAAGCCGTTCGAGTAAACGCGACGAAGGGTTCCGTCTGGAAATAAGATTTCCTTATCCTTGGGCTCGTCGCCCGCGGCGTGAAGTTCGACTTGATTGGTTTGAACGAAATGGTAGAGCTCAACGCCGGTTGGGTGCGTGGTGTGCCACGTCTCGACGTCGAAGTAGTAATACTCGATGATACCGTTTTGGTGAGTGCGTTTGATATCACCGTTGGTGAAGAAAATAGTCGTTTCATGACCATCGATTTCCTTAATCGTGCCGTTTGCGAAAAATACGACGCGACGACCGTCAGCAAAGACGCGCTCGACCCGACCATCCTCGTGCGGAATCTCGCGTTCGAGACCCGCGGTGCTTCGTAATCGAACTTTATCGCTCACGCTCGGGAGCGGATCGCGCACACTGAGCGCACGAGGTGCAAAGTACGTCGTATCGTCCGCATATACACGCCTAGATGGACTCGGTTCCGACGAAATCGTCATCCCAGGCCGCGAACTCGCGGGCGAAGCGATCTCGACGACCGGCTCGACTCGACGAGGCGGCGTCGTCGACAAAGCCTTCGCTTGCAAACGATTCGATACCTCGCACTTCTCTTCCAGCAACCTTTTCTCCATGCGAAGTTCCGAAATTTCGTTCGTCAGATCGACGATTTGTTGCCGCAGGCGATCCACCGTGAGCTTGGCTCGTTGTTGCTCGGCTTTGAATTCAGCCTCGTTGCGCTCGAGCTGTTCGCGAAGAAACTTGGCTTCATTGCGCTCCTGTTTCGTGGGTAGTGCTAAGTGTGCCTCCGCCTCGCGCATCAACGCCGCCTTTTCGCGCTTGAACTGTCTGCGCACGTCCTCACACTCAGCCTTGAACGCTTCCTCGGCGTCGTCTCTTTTCGCTTCCCACGCCGCCCGTTCGTCGGCGAATCGTTGTCTTTCGCTCGCCAGACTCGCCTTGGCGCGCTCAAAGGCAGCGCGCGCTTCCTCTTCCTCCGCAGTCGACGAAGAGACAAAGTCACGAACGACCGTACCCGATCTCACGTCATCGAACGATCGCCTCTCGGCCTCTTCCTTTGCCTTCGTCTCGCTCCACAACCGCGACTCGAGCGCCTCGAATTCCTTCGTCTCCCTCGCGCTCCTCGCTTTATGTTCTCTCCACGCCTCCATCGTCGACGGTTGAACGTTCACGTCGTGGTCAAACAACCCACCACCTGCTCGTCGCGGTGAGCGCGACTCTTCGCGCCTCCCGAACGCGATTTTCGGACTCGGACTCGTCGTCGTCGTCGTTCCTCTTCGTCGTTCCGCCGTCGTCGTCCCCGTTCCTCTTTCCGCCCCCCCCCCCGGGCTCATCCCTCGCGCGCGCCCCACCTTCGATCGCGCGTTCGTCACATTCGGCGTCGTTCCCGCCGTTTTCGGCGTCAACGGCGACGTCCGCATCGCTCGCGTCCCCTTTTTCAAGTAACTCCTCGTCGGCGTTGACTTTAAACAATCCGCATCGTCGTCGTTCGTCGTCGTCGTCGTCGTCGTCGTCGTCGTCCCGCCGTCCCCGCTCAGCGCGCTCGCGATGATCTCCTCCCACGTCCTCGTTCGATCGCCGTTGATCGGGACGTCGTCCAGGCTCATGGCCGTCGTCGCGCGCGATGTGGCGCGCGTTCAAACGCGTCGCCGAACCGGCGGACGACCACTGAGGGCGGACCCAAGATGGACGACCACTGAGGGCGGACCCAAGATGGCACTATAACGGATCCAATTTTTCCGAACCGGCGAGTCGCCGCGCGCGTGTTTTCGCGTTCGGCGTCCTCGACCGCGTCGAAGACTCCCGGCGACGCACGTCGACGCGCGACGGCGCGCGCGTGGACGCGGATGGCGACGACGCGCGCGACGACGACGCGAGCGACGACGCGCGCGACGATGGGACGACGACGCGGGACGACGACGACGCGAGCGACGGCGACGACGACGACGACCGGGGCGGGAAACCGCGGGCTCGTGCGCGAGGGCGCGACGAGCGCGCGCGCGGTGGAAGCGGTGGCGTACTGCGTCGAACACGGATTGATGATCGGAGGAGACGAAGCGGGGAGGTTCACGCACGCGCCGGTGTCGTGCGCGCCGACGACGTTTCCGAGGAGCGCGTACGAGCTCGCCGAGGCGACGTCGCCGGCGTTCGCGGAGCTGTACGACGGAGTGTCGAGGGACGATGGATTCCTGAGGGAAACGCTGCGGGGGGCGATTAAGAACGATGCATTCACGGCCGCGCTGTGGGACGTGTACGAACGGAGCGGCGGGCAAGAGGGGAGACAGAAGGCGGAGGTTGGCGTGTTGCGAAGCGATTACATGCTCGACGCGCCGAGCGGGTTGCCTTTGCAAGTCGAGGTGAACACGGTGAGCACGTCGTTCATGGCGCTCGGATCGAAGGTGAGCGCGATGCATAGACACTTAGCGGCGTGGTCGGCGAAACCTGGAGAAGTGGTGGATTTCGACGCGATGCCACAGAACGACGCGCTCTCGAGCGCGGGCGACGTCCTCGCGGCGGGATGGAAAGCGATGGGGAGTAAAGGGAAAATCATGATGGTGGTTCAGCCGAACGAGCGTAATATGTTCGATCAGCGGCACATCTCGCATTATATATTCGAAACGCACGGAATTCACACCGTCAGAGCGACTTTAGCCGAAGTAAACGCCGAGGGCGCGTTGCGCGACGGAACGCTCACGTTTCGAGGCGACGACATCGGCTTGGTGTACTTTCGAGCCGGATACACCCCGTCGGACTATCCGACCAGTGGCGAATGGTCAGCACGGTTGTTAATCGAACAATCGAACGCTTTGAAGAGCCCTTCGGTGGCAATGCACTTGGCGGGATCGAAGAAGGTGCAACAAAAGCTCGCAGAAGCGGGCGTGCTCGAATCGTTCATGCCGGAACGCGCCGCGGACATGCGACGTGTCTTTGCAGATTTGTATTCCTTAGACGGCGACGAAGGCACCGAGGCGATTAAACTCGCACTCGCGAATCCAGCGGGCTACGTCTTAAAGCCTCAGCGTGAGGGTGGTGGAAATAATTTGTATTCGGACGATTTGCGCAAACGACTTGAACTCGGCGGAGACTTGGGCGCGTTCATTCTCATGCAACGCATTCTCCCTCCATCTCATCAAACGCTCACCGTTCGCGCCGGTAAGGTGCTCGAAATCGAAACACTGTCCGAGTTAGGTATTTACGGTAGTTATCTCCGCGTAGGCGACGAGATCGTGATCAATAAACACGGTGGGAGTTTGCTCCGGACGAAGGCGGCGACTTCCGACGAAGGCGGCGTCGCGGCGGGGTACGCCGTCTTAGACTCTCCTCTTCTCGTTTAGTTTATTAGAGCGTATTTTTTGCAAAACATTTCGAGCGTTTAATCGGTCGTTTCACGTCCTATTCGCGCCCGCGCGTAAAATCAAAACGCGCTGCGCGCTCTCGCGCACTCTCGCCGCGGGTCCCCAGACGTCGCCTCGCGCCATGCCGTGCGTGGACGCGTGGGCGGCGTCTGACGACGACGATGCGGGCGACGACTCACGCGAAGACGACTGCGTGCAGCACGTTTCCGACGCCGACGTCGAGCGACGCAAGGTGCGCTGATGCCGCGAGCCGTCGAAAGTCGCGCGCGCGCAGCCGAGCAAAGACTGACCGTCCCGATGACTTTATCGTCGCGCGCAGCATCACAACGCCGGATACCTCGAAGGCTTGGAAGAGGGGAAAGCAGAAACTATTCAGAGCGGGTTTAACGAAGGTTTCCTCGACGGTGGCAAGGCTGGGTTCGCGTATGGGCAGTTGAAGGGCGCGGCGCGCGCGTTACGCATCTTCGGTGGACGAGTGAGTGGGTCCGAAACGTGGGCCGCGACGATCAAGGACAGCGAAGAGTATTTCACGAAAACCACGACGGTTCGAGCGCTGAAAGCTGCGCATGCGGAATCGCTAGATGACGAGGTTCGTGATTTTACGAACGCGCTGTCTGCGGTGCAGACGGCGGTTGAGTCGACCGGAGTGGTTCTGCGCAAGTACCCCGAGGGGAGTAGCTCGACGGCGTGATCGCAGAGCGTGCGTCGCAAATAGAACATGCTAATTAGCGGTTAGAATTAAGAGTAGTCTATGCGTCAACCAATCGCGACAGCGATTGAATCAAGTGTCGCAAGTTTGCGCGAGTGCTCGGATCACCGGACACACTACTAATATCCCCGCTCACCTTTTCGACGTGTTGCAGCGTCTTCGTGAGCGTCGAAATGGATTGTCGAAGAAGTTCTTGATTCTCCTCGGTCAAAATTGCATCCTTGAGCTTTCTGATGTCTTCCACGGTGGCTGATGTCTGACCGGCGAGCGATTCGAGCGTGTCCAAAGTGCCTTGTTCGTTCACTCCTTGCATCATCGGTCGGAGCTCTTGGGCGATTTGCGCCGCCTCACGAAGAAGCGGTTGCAAAGTCGTCATCAGTCGTCTAGCCGTGTCGGTCGTATCGAACATCTTGTTCATGCCGTCTTGCCTTTCCATCTCTCTCGCGAGCTTCGTACAAATACCGACGAGTTCGTCCATGCTCACCCCCGGCAGACCCTTAATCTTACCCCGATCACACACGATCACGCCCTCACCTTCACATCCAGAATCCAAAGGCCCCCACTGAGCCACTGGAATCGGGATGGCGGGAGTGATGTCAATGATTGTTTCTGCGATCAAACCGCTTTGGTTTGCCTCTATGAGAGAGTTGCGAGGTATGGGAACGTTCTTGTCGTCCATCTCCACAAGCACTTCGACCTTCTCCAAGCTCGGTTGCACGCTCAGCACGGAACCAGCCTTGACGCCACGAATTCGAACATTCGTGCCGACTTGGATCCCGCACGCCACCGGAAACTCGATGAATGCCTGATACGAGTTTTTGCGCGCAAAGCTCAGCAAGCCTTGGATCCATCCCCAAATCACGAAGGAAAGCGCGACACCAGTTATCATAAATAACCCAACGCCTCCTTCCCACAAGCGCGTGCGCCCAAAGCCGAAATCTTGCAAAGGCTTCACCAAGCGACTCACAAAGCCCGACAACAAACTCACCAACGTATTCTTCTGCGGCGCGTCCGCGCCCTCGTCTTCGCTCCCAGAATCCTCGCTCCCGCTCGCGTTCGCCGACGCATTCGCTCGAACGTCTCGCCACCACGCGCGTTCGTCCCCCGTGACGATGTTGCCGAGATTTCCTCCCGCCGCGCCCCCCGCGCGCGCGTCTCGCGCCGTCGCTCGTCGCGCCGCCCGATTCCGCGCGCCCGCGTCCGCGTCCGCGCCGCTCGCGCGCTCGCCCGCGACGCCGACTTCGCGCGTTCGTCCCCACGCCCTCGCGCGCGCTTCATCGCTCGCGCGCGTCTTCGTCACGGCGCGCGTTCGCGCGACGATTCCACCGTATCCGTTGATGCGCGCGCGCGAACGCGTCGACGCGAACGCCGACGCGCTCGTCGCCGTCGCCGTCGATCGCGCGCGCACGACGACGCGCGCATCGCTCGCGCGCGTCACCGCGAGCGGTGACGACGCGCGCGCGGCCAACATCGCGCGCGCGGGTCGAGCACTCGCGTCGCGCGACCGACCCGCGCGGGACGGGGCGACGCGAGCGGCGAGGGAAAAATCGGAATGTCTGGGGTTTACGATTCGTATGCGCAAACAGTGACAAATCGGAGCGATGTGGATGCGCGCGCGCGCGCGCGGGACGCGAGTCGCTATAGATGACGTTTCTATGACATGTAAAGCTAGACTAGGAAAGTCGAACGTCTATTTCTTGCGCTGCTTTTGCGTCGGTGGACGCTTGTGCAACGTGGGCGTGGCGCCGTACTTCTTTTGGAAACGGTCGAGTTGGACGCGACCGAGCGCGGCTTCGGCGGGCGCCTCGGCGACGGCGGAGACGTCGGGGATGCCCATCGTAGATTTGAAAGCCTTCGTGCGCGTGATGGAAGTTTGAAATCCGGAGAATATGTTGGACGTGATCCAGTACACGAAGACGCCTTGGGGGAAACTCGCGGTGAGCGGAACCATGGCCACGGCTAACGCGCGAAGAAACCATTTCATCTGAGCGCTCTGACTGGTTTGCATACCCTCCACCGCCCCGAGCTCGACTGAAGCTAAGAAAGTCAGCGAAGACAGAATAGGTAACGAGTACGTTGGATCAGCCATGGAAAGATCGGGATACATCGAAGGTCCGCCGCTTTCAAAAGATGGAACACCTTGAGCCATTTTAGAAATGGCAAAGAAAAAAGAGATAAACACCGGCGCGTTGATGAGTATCGGCGCGAAACTCTTCACTGGATTTACGTCGTACTTTTTCCACACCTTCTGCATCTCTTTGTAATACGCATTCGCCAATTCCGGGTCTTGTTGAGGGTTCGACTTCATCTTCGCTTGCAGTGCCTCAAGTTCTGGCTTACACAACTGCATCTTCGCCGTGTTCCTCATTTGCATCACGATCAACGGAAACGTGATAGTCCTCATAAATACCGTCGCCCCAACGATGGCCAACCACCACTCAAGCCCGTGCGCGACGTGGAAATACTCCATCGCGTACATGAGCGCCGCCGTCGTGGGCCAACTCTGCGACGCCACCGGTACTACTTCGCTCGCCAGCGATCCGACGACCGGTGCGAGATCGCTCGCGCTCGTCAACGTTTCCGCGGCGCCACCTGCAGTCGTCATTTCCGCCACTGCTTCACCACCTTTCTTCCTTCCGAACCCAAACAAATTTCTCGTCTGAGAGGTCATCGCCCCGGGTGCGCGGCGCCTTCCCACTCCGTGCGCACTCGCCGCGAACGGTAGCAATGACGGTGAGCGAACGAAACCCAGCTTACCGTATACATCGAAACCACCGGCGTACGCGCTCGCAACGCGCGTTTGCGCGCTGTATGCGCGCCTTTTATCACCGAACGACTTCCCCATCATACCCCCGCTCGCGCTGCCATCTTCCACACCGTCGTCGCGCACGAGGACGTTCCAGAGCGAATGAGTGCCCGGGATCGCGCGCGTACCGCGACTTCGAACGGTGGAAAGCATGCGACTGTCAATTTACGCGCGCGAGATCCGTCGTCGAGTGACGTCTTCTGCCCTGAGCTGTCTTTCACGCGACGTACGAAATCGACCACGGCGTTCGCGCGCGCATTGTTTCAACGTATGCGATGTCTACTTACTTGATTACAGCTAATGACGATTCAATTACTATACGCATCATCAATGCGTCCACTGCGCGCCTAGAGCGCTAATCGTTGCCGGGAAACATTCGTCGTGCAACTGGTCCCACACGTCAACCTTGGCTCTACCGTCTTTTTCGATGATCGGCGCCACGGCCCAGTGACCACCATCGACATGATGGGTGTGCCCGAAGCACTGCACATTCTTGGACGACGGCTTGATAGGAGTCATATCCTTAAGATCAATTCTAGGGACGAGATTCGACAACGTCTTAACGACGAGCGGAATCATCGTATTGCGAGATATGCCCTTACGCTCGCCGTGCGCTAAATTCGTCGTCCAAGACATTTGGAGATATTTCATGTACAGTTCATTCATCACCACCTGGTCGTCACAGTGTGCTTCGTGGTCGCAGACCTTCACCGCGGCTTCCAGAATTTGCTCAGTTGCGCGAGTCGCTCTGAAGGCTGAAAAGCCCATGCAGATGGAGAATCCCCACTGCTTCTTTGCCGAATGCGGCCAACCAGCGCCAAGTGAGTGATAAATATCTACTTCCTCGTCTCCAGCTTTGTTGAAAATCACGACAGGATCGTAGTGATGCGCGAATATGACATCCACATCCGACAACAGCACGTTGTGCCCGCGTTTGATTTCATCCGCCAAGTACGTCAACCGGAACCGCCAAAAGTCAGACAGATCCCCTCCCTTTTCTAACGTAAAGCCGGGCGCGCGCAACACCCTGAGCTTTGCCTTTTCTAGTTTGTCGTACACCTCATCGTCCAAAGCCACGAGATAATGCGTTTTGTACCCCAAGTTTGACAACCGGTGATACCAGCGCTTGCCAATGTCCTCGTACTCTGCGTCCACGAAGCTCACCACGCGCCAGTCCTCGTGCGTCCAGCTTTCCGCGCTATCCGCGCTATCCGCCCCCACTCCCAAGCGCGCCAGTCCCCCGAACGCGGCCCCGATCGCGCGTCCACGGCGTCCTCCAACGCCGACGCACACCGCCGCGAGGACGGCGATCGCGCCCAACGCGAGCTTGGTCGCGCGCCATCCGTGGTTTTCCGCGTCCGTTCGCCGCACCCGTTCGCCGCGCACCAATCCGATGCGCTCGACGTCCGCGCTCATGCCGCGCTCGACGTCGCGCGCGCGCGTCTGCGGCTCGCCGCGCGCCGCTCGCTCGCCTTTAGTGTTGAAAGACGCACCGTCGCCGCGCGCGATAAATCGATAAACGCGTATTCGACGCGTTGCGATGACTAATAAAGTTGAATAAAGCTAACATCGACGACGCCCGACGCGAGCGCCAACACCCCATTCTAGGGCGCCGAAGGCGAGGGCGTCGCGCGTCGATCGGCGACGACGCGACGATGTCGCGCGGCGGAGGCGAAGATGAAGACGCTGATCTTCGCTCGACACCGCTTCTCGGGCGAGGAAAGGAGGACAGCGCGGCGTATGGGACGGAGACGACGGACGACGCGCGCTTCTACATGGGCGTCGAGCGCGAGAGTTTGCTCAACACCGGCGAGAGCGGTTTGAACGAGGACGAGGCGGCGCGTAGGTTGGAGTTATTCGGACCTAATCAGCTCAAGGTGAAGGAGGATAGCATGTGGTTGAAACTCGCGTTGGAGTTCGTACAACCGATGCCGATGATGATCTGGGCAGCCATCCTCATCGAATCCATCGAGACGTACATTCATCAGTCCATGGATGGTCTCGTGGACGTCATCGTGTTGGTGGTGCTGCAATTGTTGAACGTGCTCGTGGGGTTTATAGAGGAAATGAAGGCCGGTGACGCCATCGCGGCGTTGAGAGAGTCGCTGAAACCGGAGGCGACGGTGAAACGCGAAGGACGCGTGTACATCATCAACGCCACAAAGTTAGTACCCGGGGACATCGTCGTCCTCGGCGCGGGGGGTGCGATCCCGGCGGATTGCACGATTAGAGATGGAAAACCTATTCAAGTGGATCAATCCGCGCTCACGGGGGAATCGTTGCCGGTCGCAATGTTTCCAGGTGCGGAAGCAAAAATGGGTTCCACCGTGACGCGCGGAGAAATCGAAGCTACCGTCACAGCGACGGGTAGCCAGACGTTCTTTGGGAAAACCGCGGACTTAGTTCAAGGAGTCGATGAGCTCGGGCACTTTGAAAAAGTACTCAGAGAGATTACATACATCTTGGTCGCTGTCGGTTTCTTCATCTGTACTCTGGTGTTCATTTATTTACTTTCTATCGGGGTTGATTTCTGGGAGGTCTTAGCGTTCAACGTAGTCCTTCTTGTTGCATCTATTCCTATCGCTTTGCGAGTGGTTTGTACGACGACGTTGGCTTTAGGTTGTCATGAACTTGCGGCGGAGAAGGCCATCGTAGCGCGGCTTTCTTCTGTTGAAGAGTTGGCGGGTATGACAATCTTGTGCTCAGACAAGACAGGAACGCTCACTCTGAACAAGATGGTTCTTCAGAAGGATTTACCAATCTTTGTTCCGGGTGTTTCGCGTGAAGAAGTCCTCAAACTCGCGGCGTTGGCGGCGAAATGGTGGGAGCCGCCAAAGGACGCCCTCGATACTTTGGTATTAAACGCTGTTAACATCAGCGCATTGAACGATTACGAACAGACCGATCACACTCCGTTTGATCCAGCCATCAAGCGCACAGAAAGCACGATCAAGGAGAAGAACGGTAACGTGTTCAAGGTGACGAAAGGTGCCCCGCACGTGGTTTTAGAGTTGAGTGCAAACAAGTCCACGATCGGTCAAGAGGTCGAGAAGCACGTTCTCGAGTTAGCTCATCGCGGTATTCGTTCGCTCGCGGTGGCGAAAACAAAGAACAATAGCAACGAGTTCGAATTTTTGGGTATTTTGACCTTTTTGGATCCTCCTCGCCCGGACACAAAGCATACCATTGACTGCGCCAACGAATTTGGTGTCAGTGTGAAAATGATCACCGGTGATCACCGCGCCATTGCGGTTGAAACTTGCAGAACGTTGGGTATGGGCACAAACGTGCTTGGCACTGAAAAACTTCCTCTCATGAAAGCGGAGGAACTAGAGAAGGCGACCACGCTAGGACGAGATTATGGTGAACTGTGTCGAAAGGCGGACGGATTCGCACAAGTATTCCCAGAGCACAAATATCTGATTGTAGAAGCTTTGCGACAGCAAGGGATGCTCGTCGGCATGACTGGAGACGGTGTGAATGATGCGCCTGCGTTAAAGCGGGCGGATGTCGGAATTGCTGTACAAGGTGCTACGAGCGCGGCGCAAGCTGCGGCTGATATTGTTCTCACCGAACCCGGTCTGTCCACCATCGTTACGGCGATTGTCACGAGCCGCAAAATCTTCCAAAGAATGAAAAACTTTGTGATTTATCGGGTGGCGTGTACAGAGCAGTTGTTGTTCTTTTTCTTCATCTCGTGTATATTCTATCATCCTAGTCAGTTCAATGAGTCTTGGCCGCAGCACTTTGCTATTCCGGTCATCGCACTTGTTACGATTACGATATTGAACGATGGAACCATTATTTCTGTGGCGTACGATAACGTGCACGCTTCCATGCAACCAGAAAAATGGGATTTGAATATCCTGTACATCGTATCTTCCGCTATAGGCTTGACAGCCTTGGCATCATCCGTACTTCTGCTGAGCTCAGCGTTATCATCGGTTGATCCAACGAGCACTTGGTCTCAACTTGGTCTCCCAGCGATGTCATACGGAGAGATCCAGACGCTTATTTACTTGAAAATCAGTCTTTCTGATTACTTCTCAGTATTTAACTCGAGAACCAAGGGCTGGTTCTGGTCGCGCGCTCCAAGTGTCATCTTGGTCGGCGCCTTCATCATCGCCACTGGAGCGTCGACTCTTTTAGCGGTGTACTGGCCTTTCGGAAACGGCATGGTAGGAATTTCCTGGCAGCTGTCCGGATATTGTTGGCTTTACGTCATCATCTGGGCGATCATCCAAGATGCCGGTAAGGTGTTGACTTACAGTATTCTTCAGTACGTTGGTTGGGTCGAGTCCGTCGAAGTCATCAATGAGAAGGAGTTGAAAAAGTACGCTGAAAGTTTGGGGGACATCGAAGTAGAATAGTCTATAAGTTTTTAAAACTATTGTCTAGTATTTCTATACGTGCGCATCCAAATCATAGTCAAACTCTTCGTCAGGACGAAGTGCCACGATTCCACCTTGAACAAGAACGTGACAACGGTAATACGAGCACGCCGGCTGCACGATGGCAGCTGCGCTCATCGCCGCAGTAGCATCCGCGCCCACAACAAAAAGTGCGTGATAGAATGCAGCCATAAAGTCTGTCTGTTCGCTTTCAACGTTAACGACGCCGCCTTCCTTGCACGGTGCGACCACACATTTCGCCCCGGCTTCAAGCCACGCCGCAACGAGTGAGGATGGAAGTGAACTTTGAGAAACGATGATCTTCCCACGCCATAAACCAAATAACTCTCGACTCGTCGATCCGTCCAGGTAGTCCATTGGGACAGTACGCTTAAACAAGTATGACGACGTGCGCTCGCCGACATCGTTCACTTGCACGTGCTTGCCTGAGAAAGTATGCAATATTCCATGCACCTCAATGTGGGCCTCAGCTTCACAGTGTTCGCTGACTGACGCATACGGGCTACCAGACCTACTGAGAAATAGTTCAGCGACCGAGCTAGGCTCAGCAATAGCAGTGACATCTTTCTGCCAAGTGAGAATCAATCCGTCAGAATCGGCGTGGCAGTTGAAATGAATCACTGCTGCAGTCGACGTCTCCGCCACCGTGTTCAGATGGCTCAGTGCTTCGCCCGGATTCATGGGTCTATTGGCGGAGTAATCTGCGCACTGTATCGATATCGATCTTAAAGCACAAAAATTCTTCAAGGCAGAAGTACATTCAGAAAGTTCCTCTTCGTAACGGGGCGCTTCCAAAACTAGAACACCACTGCGCGTTCCGCTAATTTCCGTGTCGAGAAGTTTGGCGGTGACCTCATCTGTGTCGTCGACGTCTCTCAATAAATGGCATACCTTGTCGAACATCTCCTTCTCTGCCACAATGTACTCTTCAGTAGCGTCAAATAAGCCTTGGAGTGCACCAACATCCGTTTCATCGACTTCTATCTTGCAACGCTCGTCAACCGGGTTGAACCTGAAATATTGCGCCCCGGGTATGAGTGGCAAAAGCGTACTCAAGCTTTCATGAACGCGTTCAGTGTCGCAAGCGCTGTCAAACAAGACATCTTTGGCCAAAGCGACGAGAGAAATGGGTGGATCTCTCTCGTGGGGGATGAAGTTACCACTTCCGAGGGACACGACACAGTCAATTTTCTTGTCTGGCCAAAGTCGTCGAGCTTCCTGGACACCCATCATCGCCGGATTGTTGCAAGTCATGGCTCCATCAACCCAGCGCTCGTTTTCTATCGCAAAGGCGTCAACATACAAGTAGTATGGTGCAGCGGCGGATGCACAGACACCCTGCCACAATAGATATTCGCAACTACCTGCCTGGGAATACGCACTCGTACTGCCAGCCGGATACGTGTAATTTCTGAACAAGTACGGCTGCGCCGGATTTTGACTCGTTTGGGTAGAAACGCAGAAAACTTTCGGACCGCCCGACGCAGCGGTGTCTATCCACGTTGGCTCTTCTGCTTCAGGGTTGCACTCTTGTCTAACGAGGGTTTCAAAGGTCGAGGTGTTGTGCTTGCTGCTATAGAGCGTCGTCGCGAGAAGTTGTTGCTTTCCACTCGTGTACATGGAACCAACACTGCCGAGCCAAGAGTTCGATCCAGAGGTCTCTTCGTTGTGCGTTGTTTGACTGAAGATTTTGCTGCCAAGATTTACATAAATCTTATCGCAGTGCTCCAATGAGAGCTTTTTGATGGACGTCGCCGTGGCCTACGAGCAAAATGTGTTGGTTAGTAAAAAATAATTGTTCACGGCGAAATAATTAATTCGTGCGCTCTAGACGGGCGTTTTCGTACCAATATGCCACCAGTAGACGTTCCGCACACCAAATCGAATGATTCGTGAATCGGACGACCAGTTCCTTCCTGATCGCGACGAAACAAAAAATTCGTGAATTCAAGCTCTAAATAAATAAATGAAATAATTCCTCACCTCAATTCTTTTCAACATCTTCAACGTCGCTCTACCGCGTATACCACCACCATCTAGCGCAAGAATGCGTATACCACGACCAGTGATGGGAGGCGCACCAGTGGCCTGGCGCACGAGCTCGTTCTCGCCCAAAATAGCCAATACTCGGATCGATTCCTTCTTCACCGCAACGCTCGCCGCCTTTAATTCCGGGCGGAGCGCGAATACGACGAGAATCGAGTGGAGATCGCGCAGTTTGAGCATCGCACGTTTATTAGTTTCGTCGAAAGCGAAAGTACCCAAAGTTCTCAGCGCTAATAGCCGCATATGCTCATCAATCGCCTGAGGGAAATTATTTAATTAATTCAGACTTTCACGATGCAATTATTTACGCAAGTACGCACCGCCACGAACTCTGTCAAGCGTCCGATTAATTTGTCGGAATAACATGCCTGCGTTACGAAAGGATCAGTTAGATTCTTGCGTCAACCGATGTGAAACACGCTTACCCGGGATACGTCGTGTGAAGAACCGACGAGACCGTTCAAAATAATCAATCCACATCTATTTCGCAGTTCGCTCGAGTCCTATGCACGTATAGAGTCAGTAAATTAATATATGAACTTTTAACGCGAAATTCGAACGAAATTATTCATATCGGAATTAATTCGGATACTCACCTGAATTAAATTAACGACTGCTTCCGTGACGTGCATTTCATTGAGCGCGCGCGCCAGGTTCGGTGCGCCGCAAATATGCGCCAACGCGCGCGATGCCTCGTACACCAGCGATTTATTCGACGAATGGACGATATTTATGAGATGATTCACGGCTCCTGTGGTGCGGACGGACGTACGGTCAGTTTCACATGTAAATTTTCCCCAGAGTGAAGAAGCGGTCGAACGCTCGCACCTTCGGTCAGCACTATGGCTTCGCAGTTTTCTCGGCTCTTCGACGCGATCACCGCGACGGCGGCGACGAGTAATGCGTTTTGACATTCACTGCTACGAAAGATCAAGCTCAGGAAAGCGTTGTACGCTTTTTCCTTGGACGTTGTCTTGCCGCCTACTATGCTGGAAAAGTAAGACGAGCTCGTTTCGCGAACCTGTACGGAGACACCGCCTGTTGCTCCATTCCTCGAAACATTCACGTTTGCGAGCGATAAGCACTCTTGATTGGCGGTCTTATTCAACCGGGGCAGCGTCTCTATGGGATTCTCAAGTAACCGCAACACGCGCAGTTTGGACAAATCCTTCAACTTGACGTGCAGCTTGCTCAAGCGGTTGAACTCGACGGACAAAACTTCCAAATCCAAATCTTCCACCATGTCGATTGGCAGCGTTGACAACGCGTTGCCGTTCGCATGCAACTCTTTGAGAAGCGTGAACGCGTTCAAGTTGGGCAAAGTCGCGAGTTTATTCCCGTCCAAACGAAGAACCTCCAGGTACGGGAAACGCGCGAACAGCTCTTTCGGCAGCGTTTCCAACGCGTTGTTCGAAATGTCCAACTCTCGAACCGAGGTCCATTTATCTCGTAAAGACAAAACCGTGGACAACAATCCATCTTGCACGCTCAGCTTCCGCAGCGAGCCGAGCTGACAGTGCTTGAGCACCGACGCCAAGCTCGAGTGCGACTGTCCCGCGTTCATCTTTCCATTCGAAGTCACCTTCAACGCCACCGGTCTCGGTTGATACTTCTCCACCCCGAGCTGTATCGCGACTTTCGACGCCGAGCAAAGCGCTCGGATGACGACGCATTCGTATCCCGTCTCGTACGGCAGATCTCGTCGCTGTTTCACGAGTTTATCAATCACCTCCTCGGGATCCTCCTTGGAGTCGAACGTCACCTCGGTCGTCGTCGTCGTCGTCGACGCCTTTTCGCCGTCGCGTCGCCCGCGACGCGCGTCTTCGTACGCGAGTTCGACGTCGTACACCTCCGCCGCCGCACCGGTGATGCTGAACGACGAGAACATCGATGCGCTCGGTCGCGCGCGCGGCGCCCTGTCGGGCGGGGCGCCAACGACCCTCGCGGCGTCCGCCTCGCGGGTGCGCGCGGGTTCGCGGGTTCGCGGGCGAAATCGCTGAAATCGCTAGGGGAACTCGAACAACTCGAACCCGCGCCCGCGCGAGGTGGAGACGGGAGACGCGCGCGCGGACGTCGCGACCGAATCGCGACGACGCGCGACGACGACGACGATGGCGCGACAACCACGACGACGACGACGACGCGCGTCGTCGCGGACGTGATCGCGCGACGATACGCGACGACTCGGAATCACCGGCGATGGCGAGCGCGAGAAACCGAAACCAACCGACTCGGGAAAAGATGTTAGACGCGAGGGAATCGGCGTTGGTTCGAGACGGCGAGCGATTGCGAATGGTGAAAGCGTGCGTGGGATCGTTGAAGCATCGCGGCATGGAGCTCGGGGCGGAGCTGTTCACGCGCGCGAGCGAGGCGGACGCGTTGAGCGACAAGGCGGTGAGCGAGGGGGAGACGTATCTCGCGGTAGGGAACACGCGAGGACGGCGACCGAAGCCAGCGCTGGTGTTGCGAATCATGCTCAAACATTTAGACGCGTTATCAGATGGGTTAGTGCCCTCGAAGCTCGTCGAGGCGTTCGTGCAGGCGATCAAGACGGAGCACTACGAGTCGAGGCTGTACATTCTCAGAGTTCTTCTTGAACGGGTGCCAAAGCCTCGAATGGAGGTCTTGACGGAGTTAACGGAGCTCTTACACCGGACGCTGTTTGGATTCGTCGTCACTCGTGGATGCACGGCGAGCATAGAGGAAGATGAACCGTTATGTACGTTGTCTGAGATGTTTGCGCCGAGAGTGTTTCGGACGGCGCGAAACAACACGTCGAGGGAACACAACGAGTACGCGGTTCGCCTGGTTGGAACTCTGCTGCGAGAATTTCGTTACTTGATCCTATACGAGAAGCAAACAGTGTTCGTCGATCCGAAGGCGCGACTTAAGGTTCAGATGCCGGGTGAAGACGAGGACGCGGACGAAACGATTTCATTTTCAAGTTCAACGCGAGGACAATCGACATTCGATCATGTCAGGGAGACGACGTCCTCAGCGTCTCGCTTCAATCCAACTGATATTTTGCGCAGTGTTGCGGCGTCTAAGATCGAGCGCAAACCAAAGTCGCGGATTTTACTCAGCGAAACAAAACTTCCGCCCTGGCTCCAGGAGCACAGCACCGATTTTTGGCAGCCGTCTGTTTTTCCACCGATGTTTCAGTGGGATCCAGTCGAACGAGAAAAAGCCGAAATGGAACCTTCACACAGGAAAAAGTTACGCAAGCGAGCTAAGGGTGGAAGGATTGGAACGAGACGAGCTGTCAAGAATCTCTCAGACAATGCGGGCGCGGCGATTTCGGAGTCGGGCGAGGACTTGGAAGACTTCGAGAGCGATGAGCAGCTGAGTGACGAATCTGCGTCCGAACTCGATGAGAGTGAAGCTTACGTGGGCCAGGATGACGTGCCAGTGGATGAATCGGATCAGGATGAAGTGCCAGTGATTATTAGAAGGAAACCAGCGGCGAGCAGGGGTGAGCGTGGCGCGATACGTGGGCGCGTTCACAGGCGCACAGCGTCGCGAGCGGATGTACCTACCGTACTCGCTTCTGCAGTGCATGTGGCGAACGATCAAATTCACGATGTCATTCCTCTCATACACTCCACTCTTAAAGCTGGGGGTAAGGCTCGCTCGCCAGCATCTTCTTCAACGCTGCAAAAAATTCGGACGAGGCTCGCCGAAAGCACCTCGGCTCAATTAAGTCATCAGGCGCTCCTCGGAGACAAATATCGCGATGATGACGACTACGTCGACGATGAGTACGGACAAGATGACTACTTGAGCGAGAACGACGATGATGCTTATTTTGATGAGGAATCGGAGCAAGAACATGCGGCGTTCACGCCTCAAGAGGTGGTGCAAGTCGCGCACGGTGACGGTTTTTCTGGCGGTGACGGTTTTTCTGGCGGTGACGGTTTTTCTGGCGGCGATTCTCCGCTAGTTACCGTCAATTTACCAATAGCAACACCAGTGGCGGTACCGAGAGTAGACTTGACGCCTGAGCAGGAGGCGTATCTGCTTGCGTTGTATAATGACGGTGCGCTGCGCGAAGCGCTGAATAATTTGGTGCAAGTCACCGGAAAGTCCGATGCGCGTGATGAGAGCACAGAGGGTTCCGTGTCGGTTAATGAAGAAATAGAGACACTTCTGAAGTTTGCCACATTAGTCAAGACGAAGAAATTGAATCAAATTCGCGGACTGGAAGAGGTTGCGTCGCGGAATAACTTTACGCAAGAGCTCATCAAATTGATGAAGGACATAGAAATCGCGGACGAAGTGGATCCAGGGACTGTCTTGAAAGCTGATAGTAAGCTTGCAAAAGCATTGCTTGGCGATGTTAGTCCGGTCAGCGGTTTTGCCGCGCAAATGGAGTCTCTTCAAGAGCAAGCTTCTGACGCGCCGCCGCCGCCGCCGCCGCCACCGCCATCAAAGCTGTCAGAGACAAAGGCAAAGTTGGATCTTGATCACTTAGGAAGAGGAGCCAAAGCAGTTGTTCTTAAAGCGCTAGACGCTCCTCCTGCTCCTCCTGCTCCTCCTGCTCCTTCATCAACGACATCGCCGTTGGTGGCTCCTCCTCCTCCTCCTCCTCCTCCTCCTCCTCCTCCTCCTCCACCGAAGGCTTCTGGGAAAGTCGCACCGCCTCCGCCACCCCCACCACCTCCACCTGGCTTCAAATCGTCAGTTTCAAAAGCGACAGTTCCACCGGCACCTCCACCTCCGCCAGCGCCTCCTGGTTTCAAACGTGCGACAGGCGTCGCGCCTCCTGCGCCTCCGCCGCCACCGGCTCCTCCTGGGTTCAAATCTTCGAGTGTAAGCGCACCCGCGCCTCCGCCTCCTCCACCTCCTCCAGGTTTCAAATCCAGTGTTCCTGCAGCACCACCAGTACCGCCAAAGATGGGCATTGCTGCCATCGCAAACGCGCACGCGTGGGCTCAAAAGGCTCGCAAGAAGGTGAAAATGTTACACTGGGAGAAACTTCAAGGAGGCGCCATCGGAGGCACTGTGTGGGAGAATGCCAACAAGGACGAATTGTCATTGAATCTTGAAAGCCTCGATCAGTTATTTGCTATCGAAGAAGCGAAAGCTAAGGCCAAGGCGGCGGCGAAGAAGCAGAAGAGCGTCACTTTGATTGATCAAAAGCGCTCACTCAACATCAGCATTCAGCTCGCTGGTTTGAGAATGCCTTTCGATCGGATTAAGGATGCTTTACTCGCCATGGATGACGAAGTTTTGCAGTCTGAGCAACTTGAAGTCATATCTTCGACCGTGCCGACGTCAAAAGAGATCACACTCATAATGGATTACAAGGGCGCAAAGGAAGAGTTGGCGACGGTCGAGCAATATTTCATGCACGTCATGCAAATCCCACGACTCGAAGGTCGGGTAAACTCTCTGCTGTACAAATCGCTCGCGTCAGACGCGTTGTTGAAGGTGACTAGTGAGTACAGATTACTTTCCGAAGCGTCGGATTGCTTGCGAGAAAGCACTCTTTTCGTAAAAGTCTTGAGGGGTGTTTTAGTTGTCGGCAATCATTTGAACACTGGCTCGTACCGTGGATCTGCGTCTGGTTTTAGACTCGACATGCTCCTTCGGCTGAAAGATTTCAAAGCTGTGGATAGAAAGACATCTTTGTTGCACTTTGTTTACAAAGAACTGGTAAAGACAGAGCCTGGAATCGGTAATCTTTCCACCGATCTCGCCGTCGTCAAGAAGGCGGCGGCGCTTTCAATCGAAACGACATCCGCGAATTTGGGTAAGTTACAAGACGGTTTGACAAAAGTCAAGGATGAAATACTACATGCCGCGGGTGTTCTCGGCGAAGAGGTTCATAAAGCGTTTCATGCGAAGATGGCACCGTTCGCGGAGACCATGGATGAGAAACTCAAGGAAGCTTCTGAACTGTCGCTCGGCGCAGTCGAGTCGGCGAAGCGGGTGACTGAATTTTACGGCGAGCCGTACAAGCCAGATAATCCCACTCACATCCTTCGAGTTGTGAGCGATTTCTTGACCATTTTCGATAACGTGCGCGATTCGATCAAGGCAGAAGAAGCCGCAGATGCTTTGAAACTTCGTCTTGAAAAGGCGCGCGAGGAGCAAAAGGTGCTGAAGAAAAAGCTCAGTCCAAAGCCTAAGCCAGTGCGCGTATTCGATACCGTCGATGCCATGCACGCCGAGCTCATCAGTAAAACGAAGAAAGCTTCACCGATTCGATCGCCTACTGGGAAGAGAGAACCTTCACCGAGCGATCCCACCGCGGTGTCGCCGCGCGCGCGGTTCTTGGCGCAGAGAGGCGAGACAGAGAAAACGAGCCCAAGGAAGAAGCTTGAAGACGACTTTGGGGAAGGAGACGAAGAGAAAAATTAGAAACAAAACATATAGATTGAATGTGTGTAAAAAATTGTAGCCGCTAATGCAAAAATTATTCGTCCATGTCTGCGATTTCGAGCGCAAAATCGTCGCGAAGCACGGAGCTCGCGTTTTTATCCAACGCCATCTCGGCGAAAGATTTGCCAAACTGCTTCATGTACACCTCCTCTTCGTCCTGAGTCACGCACTCGACGTCTTCCGTCGCGGTAGCGACACACAGCAACGCGTAGCCTTGGTCCTTGAGTTCTTTGGATAGGCCCAAAGATTCGGGTTGCTCCAACGAGCCTTTGCTAATTTTCACCGCGCACTTTGTGCACCCGCCCATGCGACACGCGTTCGGAAGTACCCATCCTTGCTGCTCAGCTTCGAACAAAATGTACCGCCCTTCGGGCACATCTAACTCCAGCATTTCTCCAGTCTCGTGATCCGTGACTTTGACGCTGCGAATGGGCGCGTTGACGTCCGTCGTCTTCATCCCCGACCACGCGTAGTTTTCAATATTCACCAAGGAGTCCGCATCGCACGCTCCCGCCTTGCGACTGGCGATATTGAAATCGTCTTCGAGCCATAAATCCACCGTGCCGTCCGTCTTGACGTACTTTTCTCTCCACTGCGCCGAGTTCATGCTCGCGATGCTCGGCGGTCGTTCGTACGACTCCTCCTTCGAGCCTTCCGTCGTCGTCTTCTTCTTCACCTCTCCCTCCTGCAACGTCATCCCGATCGGTCCAAGCGACACTCCCACCTTCTCCGCGAGCTTTTCCACCCTCGAGAACAACCCACCGCCGCCCGCGCCGTCGCGCTTCTCGTCCGTCCCTCGCATCTTTATCGTCTTCCCGCGTGGTCGTGCGTTCCGCGACGCGCTCGCCGCGGGCGTGCGATCGACGCGCGCTCTCGCGTGCGCGTGCGCGATGACACTCATGTCGTTCGCGCGCTTCGACGGTCCGGGGCGCGATGTGCGGCGTCGCACCGTCGGACGCCCGCGCTATCCTCAGATTTCGCGGACTCACTAGGGTTTAGATAACGCCGCGGTCGGGCGGGTGACGTGTCGCCCGCGACGGGCGTCGCACACCGCGCCGCGCGCGACGATTCGAGCGACGATGCGCGCGACGACGGCCACGACGACGACCACGACGACGACGACGACGCGCGACGCCGCGAGGTCGAGCGCGCGGCGGACGGCGACGCGTCGACGCGTGGACGTCGGGGCGACGCGACGCGCGACGGTGACGGTGCGCGCGTCGTCCACGGCGCGTGGGTTCGAATGCGCGATCGATGCGCGAGGGGTCGACGCGGCGGCGACGACGACGGCGACGGCGACGATGCGTCGACGACGCGTCATCGCGCGGTCGACGACCGTGGATGGGGAGACTGGAAAACTGAACGCGCTCGGCGCGGCGATATGGAAATTCGTGCGTCCGCACACGATTCGAGGGACTTTGCTCGGTACGACGGCGATCGTGTCGAAGATTTTGATGGGGAACCCGGAAATGATTTCCATGCATTTGGTTCCTCGCGCGTTGTTAGGGCTGTTGGCGCTGCTGATGGGGAATGGATACATCGTCGGAATCAATCAAATTTATGACGTCGACATCGACAAGGTGAACAAGCCGTTTTTGCCCGTGGCTTCTGGTGAACTCTCCGTGTTCGCCGCGTGGGCGTTCTGCGCCGTCACCGCGCTCGGCGGAGCGGCGATCGTCGCCACGAACTTTGGAGCTTTGATCACCAAATTGTACTGCTTTGGCTTGTTCCTCGGCACGATTTACTCCGTGCCGCCGTTGCGCTTGAAGCAGTACGCGCTTCCCGCTTTCCTCATCATCGCCTGCGTGCGTGGGTTTTTGCTCAACTTTGGCGTGTACCACGCCACTCGAGCTGCGATTGGTTTACCCTTTGTGTGGAGTCCTGCGATTACGTTCATCACCATCTTCGTCACGACTTTCGCCACCGTCATCGCCATCACCAAGGACTTGCCGGACATCGAGGGTGACTTAAAGTACAAGATTGAAACGTTTTCCACGCGTCTCGGGGTGAAGAAGGTGTCTTACATTGGATCAGGGTTGTTGCTCGCAAACTACATCTTCGCTATCGCGCTTTCGGTGAAGAATCCTACGTGGTTCATCCAACCTTTGATGATCGGCGGCCACGCCCTCTTCGCCTCCTTCCTCATCGTCAAGACCAAGGCGCTCGAAAACGCCAAGTTTTCGCGCGATGCCATTCTACAGTACTACCGCGATATCTGGGCGTTGTTCTATTCCGAGTACTTTTTGTTCCCGTGGATTTGATTAACGTTATTCTTCGCGTCGTAGCCGCACTCAATAATATATCCCAGTAGCGTCCTTCCCTCCTCGCTTCCGTCCTTCCTTCGAATCGCCTCAACACTAAAAATTTGGATCTGCCTGGCTGCACACTCGCGCGCGTCGCGTTCACGTCCGCGAGATGTCGGACGAAGAGAAAGCGTTCATACTGTCTCGCCCCCACAAATCAACCGCGGTGCCGTGGTACAAGCGCCCCGTGGTCGTCGGCGTGACCGCGTTAGTCGTCGGCGTCGGCGTGGGTCTCGCCCTCGGTCGCGGCGATGGCGATGGCGCGGTCGTGGACTTGGGATGCGACGACGGGCCGAAGTGCGTGTGCGCGGAACAGAGCGCGACGAGTACTGTGGTGTCGGTGCCACAACACCGTCACGCTCCGGCAACGTCGGGCAAGATCGACGTCGTCGCCCCGGAATCCAACACCAAAGTGAAGATGTTGAAGCAAATCAAACCGCCGCTGACGGCGGAAGAAGCCGCGGCGTACGCGAAAGTGCGCGGTAATCATCCGAATATAGTGAATGGTTTCATTGACCCGAAAATGAGCGCGTTTGAAACGCCGGCTGGGGTCGGTAACGCTGATTCCCCCGGAGCGTGCCGAGAGTACGCGGACAACGCAAAGGAACACTACGTGGCGTGGGCGTGGGTGAATTCGTACTCGGACATCGAGCGGTTGCGAAACTCGTGTCTGATGTATCGCGAAGTAGTGCCCTTTGAGGGGTACCCGGGAGATCACGCGCACATCATGGGCTGCACGAGCTTCGATGTATCTCCAGCGAACGGATGCAAGCTTGAGAGCACGGCGATGGCGGCGACGGGTGAGCCCGCGGCCAAGCACGAGGTAGCTACCGCAGTGTCCGAGCCGGGGGTGCCGAAGACGGAGGAGGTGGAAGCTGTAGTTGAGCCCGCACCGCAAGTGCGGAAGACTCGCCCGAACATCGTTCGCGGTATGCTTGGTTTGAATGTTGCTTACGAAACGCCGCTCGGTAGAGGGCAATCGACGAGCGGTCCGGGCGAATGCAGAGATTTCGCCGCTGAGCACAATTATGTGGCTTTCGCTTACGCTAACTCGGAAGCGAATGATCTCTCATTGCGATCGACATGCTTGTTCTACAAAGAAATCGTGCCATTTGCTGGCTACGAGGAGCCGACGCTCATCACTGGGTGCACCGCTTCCGATGTCTCGCCGTTGCATGCGTGCGCGGACGAAAACGCGACGAGCGCAATCCCCGCCCCAGAACCAGAGGTCTCAACGACACCGGCCAAGGTGGCTGAGCCGGTACAAGAACCTGTTAATCAGCCCTCGGATGTGCCGTCGCCAGTACCGACCAACCCAGAACCCGTGGCGCATCAGGAATCCGACGAGGTGCTCGTCCCTGACGAGAGCTCATCCAACCCCAACATCGTGCACGGCTTAATCGGACTGGACCAGGCAGATTTTGCGACCCCGCTCGGTACTGGTACCGCCAAGTCGCCGGTAGATTGTAGAAAATACGCCCTCGAACCTAGCCACGCGTTCAGAGCTTGGGCTTGGATCTCCAACGACTCGGACGAGGAGGACATGCGCGAGACGTGTCTGTTTTACGACACTATCGTCCCGTTCGCCGGACGTTGGGATGATAAGGCGCACGTGACTGGGTGCACAGATAGAAAATTTTCTCCACAATTCGCGTGCGAGCGCTAGACGAGATGTAATTAAAAGAAAACTACACCATCCATTGGAGGCGCGTGTCGCCCAGACGGCTTGGATTCTTCGCCGCGAGTATCACCGCCTCTGCCTCATTCTTCGACGGCATCGCTCGCGATCCGACGACCGCGGGTGAGCTAAACAGACACAGCGTCACGCGGTTCGCCGACATCGCCCAGCGATGCGCGCGAAGCGGCGAGAATCTGGCTCGAACGTTCTCGAGTCGCCCGCCTTCGTCGACTTCATCGCGCGCCTACGCGACAACACACTCGCGTGTGACGCCGGAGGTAAGGTCTTGAGGTTGAAGCGATACGTCCCTAGCACGGCTAAGCCGGTAGTGATCGATGCGGTGCTCGAGGCGCTGAAGGAAAACACGAAAATCGAAGCGCTGTACTTGCAAAACTTCGAAGACGGGGTGTACGACGAGCAGTTGATGCTGCTCCTCGACGTGTTGCGACGGAAACGTATTTGGTGCTTAAATGTGGGTGAGAATTTTAGAACGACGTTGAAAGGCTGGAAGCAATTCGCCGAAGGATTGGAGGACACTGCAGTCGCGTATATGTACGCGAGCGAGCACCATTTTATTGGAACGGATTTGAAGACTCGAATGCGCGATATTATTCGCGTCAATCGCAACGCAAACGAGGTTCCGCGATCGTTGAGCGTGATTCGAGAGTGTAAAAATATGTGGTTCAATCCAAAACTTCCATCTTGGGCCAAAGGGTTGTCTAGAAAATCGGTGGATGAGGATGAAAAAGTGCGCGAGGCAAAGCGACTCGGCGCCGGCAAGCAGCAGTTGGAGACGTTTTTGCGCGACTCGCGAAGTATTTGCAGAGGGCCGTCGAAGCGAACTATTGTGCAAACAGAGGAAAGTTTGATGTATCGTGCGTCCCTGAAGGCACAGACAAAGCGTGCGATGGCGAAAGAAGAGTCAAAGCCACGCAACATCACCACAAATAGGCGGAAGAGACGGCAGCGGGGCGACGCAAATCACTCCAGAGCTCAAGAGGAATTAGTTCTGTCCAAACCGACGATTAGCAGTAGCGGAAGAAAAATTAGACGTATCCAAAGGGATTGAATAACAACAAAGATCTAGAGACTAAGGAGTATCCGCCACGGAAGTCCAACCCGCGCGTCGCGCGCCCGGTTCGGCCCACAATTCGAGGAGCTTACCAGGCGTTCCAGGTTCGTACGCCGTCGGTAAAAGAGTTTCGATGGACTTGTACACGTGCTCAGGGACAACACGTCGACCAGTTTTCGTGGTCTGCACAATATCGAGAGTCACATCCGAGTTACGTTGGTGTCGCAACTCAATCTTCTTCCCTTCAATGAAGCGCTTGTCGCGAACGTCTCGTCTGAAGATGAGCATTGTTCTGTGCGAGCGACCAAGATAGCGCGCAGAGGACTCAACGATCGTGTTGTTCGGCTTGAGTTGTACCCACGTCAAGTTCTCTACGTAGACAAAGTTCTTTCGGTCCATGATGTCGCAAACCTTGGACAAATTTTCCTTCTCAACCCAAATAAAGATGAAACCGAGTGGCGTGAGTTTTTCAAGCGGAATGGCTTCGATGTCCTCCAACGTCACGTCGCCGCGATCTGGGGAATCTTCAATATCCCACGGCGGGTTCATGAGCACACCTAAATAGTCCTTACCGAGCGATTCATATTCCATCTTCTTGATGTTCGTTTGCATGTGCACGCAATCGGGAACTTGTTTCAGTTTCGCCTCTCGCACCGATTTTGGTTCGTACGGCTGAATTACTCGTCCATAGCTCACTGGAATCGGGTGCGCCGGGACCTTGATGATGACAGGCTCGAAAGGATCAACAAACTTCTTCTTGCGCAAGAACAAGCCTTGGTCGCTATTGTACGCGGTGATCATGTGTGACTGCGCCGCCTTTGGTTCGCGCGGCGCTCTCGGCGCTCTCGGCACTCTCGGCCCCTTGGATTTCTTACCTCTACGCTTCTTACCGGTCAGCGCCTCCCAGAATTCATCTTGCAACTCTTCATCGTCCGAGAAATACATCCCATCTTCGTTCGCGATCCTCATATCACCGAAAAGCGCGTTAGAATCCATCACGGCCTCCTTCACCGTAAACGTAGACGTATTTTTGAACAACTCCTTCAACTGTTCCTCGTCCAACCCTTCGTGCTCGTCGCCGTTGGTCCCGACCGCGTCTCCACCCGCACCGTTTGTCGCGCCTTCCTTGTTCTCCTTATCACCATCCTCACCGACTTGCGCCTTGGTGGCTTGTCGAATCCGTTCCATCTCTTCAAACTTTTTCATAATCATCTCTGGCGTCTCGTCGTCTTGCACGTATCCCACGTAGTGCGCGCTCGACGGCGCTTGTTTCCCTCGCGACGTCCGCGCTCGCAACGATGCGCTCGCCTTGCGCTTCGGCCGGCTCCCCGCGGCGACATCGCCGTCCTCGTTCGCCATCGTCGCGCGCTGTCGACGCCTCGACCGCTGGCGCGTCTTCCCGCGTCTTCGAGCGCGGTTCCCGCCGCGTTCGTTCGCTCGCGCGCGCGTCCGTCTCGCGCACCGCACCGCGCGTCGCTCGTCCGTCGCCTCGTCCGCGCGCGCGCGCGTCCAAGTGCGCGCGCCGCGCGATCGACGCACCTGTCGACGGCGTTTGAATTTTCAAAAAAAAAAGTACGAAACCCCGTATTCTGCGCGACACGTGCGCCATCGACAGAGGGGAACGGAACGGTCGTTGGTCGGGCGACGGATGACACACCGCGACGACGACGACGACGACGACGACGACGACGACGCGCGGGCGCGATGACGGCGGAAGACGGCGCGCGCGAATGCGACGATGACGCGCCCGCGAGCGACGCGCGCGCGCGCGAGGACGCGACGGCGACGGAGACGGACGAACGGGAACGACATCGCGAGGACGACGAGGACGCGAAGCGACGAGCGCGGAAACCGCGATTGGCGATCAAGAAGATGGTGCTGGAGAATTTTAAATCCTACGCGGGGGCGCAACACGTGGGACCGTTTCATAAGGTGCGCGCTCGGACGCGCGCGAGGGCGCGGATGTCGACGCGCTCGAGTTCGATTTGACTGGTTCGCGCGTCGCGACGACGGGGGACTGACGCGCCGCGCGCGACTCGCTCGAGCAGAGTTTTTCATCCGTCGTCGGCCCGAATGGGAGCGGGAAGTCGAACGTGATCGACGCGATGATGTTTGTGTTCGGTAAACGAGCGAAACAGTTGCGATTGAATAAGGTGAGCGAGTTGATTCACAACTCTACAGATTTCAGAAATTTGGAGCACGCGCGTGTGGAGGTGCACTTTCACGAAATCATCGATCACGTGGACGACGAAGAAGGATACGATATCGTGCCGAACTCGGATTTCGTCATCTCTCGCGAGGCGTACAGGAATAACTCGAGCAAATACTTCGTGAACGATAAGACGAGCTCGTTCACAGAGGTGACAAAGTTGTTAAAGTCGAAGGATGTGGATTTAAACAACAACCGTTTCCTCATCTTGCAAGGGGAAGTTGAACAAATTTCCATGATGAAGCCGAAAGGGGCGGCGCCGGGCGATGAAGGCTTATTGGAATACTTGGAAGACATCATCGGTACTTTGCAATACGTCGAGCCCATCGAAGAGGCGAGCAAGAAGTTGGAGGAGTTGAACGAGCAGCGCGATGTCATGGTAAACCGATTGAAGTTAGTCGAGGGTGAGAAGGATGCGCTCGCCATCGTCAAGGCGGAGGCGGAGGCGTTCTTAGAGAAAGAAAAAGAGCTCTTGTCTACGCGATCGACGATGTACCAACTATTCATCAAAGAGACGCAAACCAACTTGGTCAAGATTCAAGAAAACAAGGATGCGCTCACGCAAAAGCTCGAAGAAGAGCGCGCGAAACACTCCGAGCACGAGGACGCGTTGAAGGCTGCAGAGGGCCGTAAGGGCGAAATTGCTAACGAATTGTCCAAGATTCAAGCTGATTTCGACAAGAGTGTGAAAGACTTTGCCGACTTCGAGCTGAAGGATGCCAAGTATCGAGAGGAGTTGAAAAACATGAAGGCGTCGGTGAAGAAACTCAACACGAAAATTGCCACGGACACGGAAAAGCAGCAGAAAATGGCGGCGGAATGCGCGGCGATTGAGAAAGAAGTGCCCGTTTTGGAAGCAAAAAAGGCAGATCTCGAGGCAAGAATCGACAAAGAAGAGGCTGCTTTGGATGCTCTCGTCGCTAGCTTGCAAGATGAGTTCGCAGCGGTGGGCCGCGAACTCGACCAAGCGCAAAAGGATTTGGCGCCGTGGGAAGGTAAGCTCGCCGCGGCTCAGGGGGCGTTCAACGTCGCTACGTCTGAGCGAGCCCTTCTCCTTGAAAAACACGCTGATGCAGAAAAGTCTTTGAACGCGGCACGTGAGGGTCAAAAGGAGGCACGCGTGAAGGCTATCGAGTTGAAGAAAACCATCGGCGAAGAGGAAGCGACGTTGGAGACAGAGCGCGCGCGCGCCGATAAGGCTCGAGTAATGGAAGCCGATGCGAAAGAAAAAGAAGCCGCTGCGCAAGCTGAGACTCGTGAGATTCGTGGTAAGCTCGAACAACGTCGTTCGACGGCCGAGACGGAGAAGAGTCAGAATGCGATGGTGCAAGCGTTGCTTGACGCTCAAGCCGCTGGCGCGCTCAAGGGTGTTCTCGGTCGTCTCGGTGATCTTGGGGCTATTGACAAAGAATATGATGTCGCGGTGTCGACTGCATGTGGACCTCTTGATCACATCTTGGTTGAAACCACGTCCGATGCGCAGCTTTGTGTGTCGTACCTTCGGAAGCACAACCTCGGTCGGGGCAACTTTCTTGCCCTCGACAGACAGAAGCATCTTCTTTCTAAGATGAACGAAAAGGTTTCCAACCCGGACAACGCGCCGCGCCTGATCGATTTGATCAAACCCGCGGAAGAACGCTTTGCGGTCGCTTTCTACTTCGGAGTTCGTGATACTTTAGTGGCTCAAGATCTCGAACAAGCTTCGCGCCTGGCTCACGGCGAGAAGCGCCGTCGAGTGGTTACCATTCAGGGTCAACTGTTTGAGACCAGCGGTACGTTGAGTGGTGGCGGTTCCAAGCCGCGTACCGGTAGAATGCGCGTTGGAAATCAAGCACCAGTGATTACCGATGCCGCCGAAGTGGCGAAAGAGATTAAAATGGCAGAGGTGGAGCTTGAACAAGCTGGAAAACTCTACGAACGCTCGCGTCAGGTGGCGCTCAAATCTCTCCAGGAGGCTCGCGATGCAGAGGCGATCGTCAACAAAATCGAACGCATGATTCCCAAGTTGAAGGCTGAATTTGACGCAGCCGAAGCCAAGGCTGCTGATTTGTCCACTCGTTTGGTTGAACTCGAAGCGGCGCATGACGCGAGTAAGAACGACGCGGACGAGCTCAAGAGACTCGACAAAGAAGTTGAAAAGGCCAAGGTTGTGTTGGATGAAGTCACGGCGGGTGCAGCCGCTCTTAAACAGAAGGAAGCCAAGTTGCAAGAAAAGATGGATAACGTTGGCGGTGATGGCTTGAAAAGGCAGCGAGCGTTAGTCAAGGATCTCACCGCCGGCATCGCTGCAGCGTCTGACGCCGTCACCGAGAAGCGCGCCAAGGCCAAGTCTCACGAAGGGACGACCGCTCGTCTCTCCAAGGGAATCGAAGCCAATCAAGCCGAAGTTGAGCAAATTAAGGCTAATATGCAGAATCACGAGGCTGAATTCAAGGCACTTGAAGACGGCGCCGCCGCCGTACTCGAATCGCAAGGCGAACTTAAGCAGCTCCTTGAAGTGAAGAGTGGCGAGTTCTCCGAGGCACAGAAAGCGTTCGATGAAATAATGAAAATTGTCGGCACCATCCGAGGCGTTGAAGTTGATATTCAAGCGAAATTAGACGACCTCAGCGTCGTCCAGAAGGAGAATAAAGACAAGGAAAAGCACTGGAATAAAGAAATCAACAAGGTGACGAAGGAGCGCACGTCGCTTTACGCGGAGGGTGAAGTGCCTGAACTCTTGAACGACGAAGAGCTCGAGCAACATACGACGGACGAGATGCAAGAAAAGGCGGTGATTTTAGAAGAAGAACTCGCGGCTGCAAAGCCTGACATGTCATCTATCGAAGCGTACGCGAAGAAAGCGGAGGAGTACGAAGAGCGCGCCGCTGAGTTGAGCGCGGCGACGGAGGAGCGTGATAACACTCGTGAAGCGTACGACAAGCTACGACAAAAACGACTCAACGAGTTCATGGATGGTTTCAATATTATCTCGCTCAAACTCAAAGAGATGTATCAAATGATCACTCTCGGTGGTGATGCCGAACTTGAGCTGGTAGATTCGCTCGATCCCTTCTCCGAGGGCATTGTTTTCAGCGTGCGCCCGCCGAAGAAGAGCTGGAAGAACATCGCCAATTTATCCGGTGGTGAGAAGACGCTCTCATCGCTCGCATTGGTGTTTGCTTTGCATCACTACAAGCCCACACCGTTGTATGTCATGGACGAAATTGACGCTGCGTTGGATTTCAAGAACGTTTCCATCGTCGGACATTACATCAAGGAGCGAACGAAAAACGCTCAGTTTGTGATCATTTCTCTGCGCAATAACATGTTCGAGCTCGCGGATAGATTGGTCGGTATTTACAAGACCAACAACACCACGAAGACAGTGGCGATCAATCCGGGCGCATTCAAGGTTGGCGCCAACCAACTCGCGCAGCTTCAACAGCAAGAGAGTAATGCCGCAGTCGAGGCGGAGCGCGCCGCGCTGACGGCGTAAATTAATCCTCTGTATAGTAGATCCCGTTTGAATACGAACGAACACTAATGCTAACTATTACACGCCCCACTACTACGCTAAAAAAATTCCTATCGCGACGCCGATCAAAGTCGCGATCGAATAACCGAATATCCCCGTGGCCACCGCCGGTGCAAAGGCTTGACGCCATCCGCGCGCTGCGGCCATCGCTGCGGCGGTCGCTGGTCCGCCCACATTCGCGTTCGCCGCGACGAGCACGGCCCACAATGGGATCTTCAATAACTTGTGACCGACAAGCAGAGTGAACACAAGTTGTGTTGTGAGAAGAATCGCGATGAATGGCAACATAGCGCCGCCCGAGAGCGTCGCAAAAATTGTGCGCAAATCCACCATGGCGCCGAGCGTAGCGAAAAACAAGAGCATGAGCGCCTCGCTCATCGGTTGCGATCCAGAAAACGCCAAAATACTGGATAAATTCCTTGATTCAGATTTTGACGTCCGAGCGATCGTGCTCGCCGAAATCGAGACGATGGGCGCCAAAACGCACGCGACGCCCAGCGATAAACTGGGCGCGCCGAATCCGGCGGCGACGAGACGCGACAATTCCAAAACAATCAACGCCATCGCGAGCGATGCGCATGCGGACGCCGCCGTGACACCACTCAAAACTCGTTCGCCGCTCTCAACCTCCCTCGATCTTTCTTCCTCACTCGGCCCCGAAGTCTTAATTGCGAAGAGCGCCGCAAGATACGCGCACATCGCGAGATTGTCCGCCGCCATCGCGCCAGTCAACAGTGCCTTCCCTCCCGCGTTCACCACGTCCAACGCCTGCGCCGTCGCCGCAAAATTCAAGCTGCCACCGATGTAGCTCGCGCACAAACACCCCGCGATCTTCGCTCCGTGCGTACCGAGTGCGCGTCCGCACGCCGCGAACGCCGCCGCGGTGCCGACGACGGTGCCGCACGCGCCGACGACGAACGCCTTCGCCACGTCCTCACCCGCCCCCGTCCATCCCTTCCCCACGAGCGCCTTCCCACTCGCTAACAACGCTAAGACCACCCCACTCGGCATGACGGTCGTCCACACCGCCTCGTACGCCGCGCTCGCGCCCGGCAGCGCGTTCGCGCTCGCCAGCGCGCTCGCGCTCGCCATCGCCAGCACCGGCCCCGACACGCGCGCCCCGACGCGCGTGCGCTTCTCCAACACTCCCGCGCACGTCCCCACGCACACCAGCGCCGCCAACACGCCCTCGGGCGAGTTCACGCACGCGCGCGTCGTCGTCGTCGTCCCGCGCGCCTTTGCGTTCGCGATTCGCGCGCGCCTCGCGGTCGCGCGCGGCGCCGTCGCCGCCGTCGCCGCCGACGCCGACGCGCGCATCGGCGCGCGCCTCGCGTCGACCGCTTCGCCGCGCGCGAACGGCGCGTGTCCGTCGAGCGCGCGCGCGTGTGCGCCGAGCGCGTCACAACGCGCCATGGGCGTCGACCCGATGGCGGCGATGTCGAGCGTCATGCTCGTCGTCGCCGTGAGCATACACGCCGCGGAACAGCGACCGTCGATCATGGTGCGCGCGTGGACGCGCCGACGCGAATCGACGCGCGCGCGAGAGAGAAAACCGGACGAAACGACGGACTGACGAATCCATCATCGTGAACACCATGTCGATTACAGAGTTTTGGATTCTTGACGGCGTTCGCGATCGAACGCGTGCACGAGGGACGAAAGAATACGCACGCGCTGACGCGGGTGCAGAGAGACGTGTGGTGGGGGGTGATGGGGCTGTGTGCGTTCGTGCTGTTGGGGAATTGCGCGACGCAGGCGTGTTACGTCGGTTTCGGAGCGGCGTGGCCGAGGAATCCATGGCAAGCGGACGCGCTGCGGTATTTAGGGTTCGGAAGATTGGATGGCATCATAGACTACGTGCTGTTCTTTGTGCCTTATTTCGGGATCGCGCTCGCGGGAGGAAGTAAGCTGTACGTGGATGGGGCGAGCGAGCGCGCGAGCGCGCTCGACGGCGGCGACGCGGAAGGGGCGTTTGCGACGACAGTGAGCGATAAGGAGACGGTGATGCGCGTGACGGTGTGTACGGCGGCGTTAGCGGCGGTGACAGTGCCTTCACTGTCGTCGATGATGTATTTATTATTCGTGGTGTCGTATTTCGCAACTGAGATGCGGCGCGGCGTCGGTGGCAAATTTCAAGGTGCGCGCGAGAGTTTATTAAATCTTCCGCGAAGGGCCACGGTGGCGTGCTTGTGCTACACCGCGATTCATTTCATGGCAATTTACATGTATCAGTTACCGGAGTTGCAAGACGCGGCGCGAGAGTCTTCGGCGCAGTTGCTTGGGTTGTATTCGATGGATAGGACGGAAGGGCCGGTGGCGCGATTGTTGCGTTTGACGCAAATCATCGCTATCGGCGGGCTATTCATGGCGCTGTGTGCGGTGGAGTCACACGACAGCGATTACGATACCGCAGACGGTGAAGGTATTAGAGCGCCTTTGATGGAGGGGGAGTCAGCTTCAGATGCAGACGTCGTGGACACCTACGATGACGCGGGAACAGTCGCCCGCTTGCTGGCTCGATTTGGCGGCGTCTTGGCTGGCTTTACGTTACTCGCGACGTCATTACTCGTCGTTAACGTAATTGCGTACCCCATGCTTTTGCTAGGATTGATTCTCGTCGTGAACCCAACGCGTCACACGACGTTTGCGAACGTGCACGGTCCGGTGATTTTCGCCTACGTCGCGCTTTGGAGCGTTGGAGAGTACGCCCTGCTTTGCATTCCACCAGTGATGATGTCATCCATGAACGGCAAAGTAAGAGTTTTGCTACAAATATTCGGTGCATCGCCAGCGCACAACGGCGAGCAATCGGGCATTAACGCGTGTTATATGGGCAGTTTAGTAGCCACGCTCACCTTTGTCGGTTGGCTCACAAAGAACGCCAAGAGTACCCCGACGGATGACGTTCTGGAACAAAGAGTGCAGGATGGTGTCATTGTGGATTTTGTACCATTAGATGACCTTGAGATTGAGCATAACCCGGCCGTCGACGACAGTCGCTTGATGTGGGATTTGCCTTTAGTTCAGTTGATCTCACACCTCTTGGTGCCCTTCGCACTGTGGATTGTGGCTCTATCGCGAGCCGATTTACTCCACGCCGCATTGCTATTGGCATTCTTGTTCAATATCCTCAAACCGGGAGACCGGACGGTATTGCATCTGACGGCACAAACACTCGCTGGCTTTGTTGCGGCGTTGTATCTGTGGGCGATGAATGAACACGTTAATATATTCAATGTGCACCACACGAAGTGGGCGACGACATTGCGTGTTTTAGGCCTTGAGCAATCAAACATGATTCACACGACTGGACCTTTCGCCTGCGTTTTGGTGGTAATTTGCATCGTGCTGTACCTGCAGAAGGTCCTTAACGCGCTGACGCCGGAAACTGAGGAAGATAGTGCGCCTGGCCAGGGAACCTTGAACTCATTGGTGTCTTTGGGTAAAGCCGTAGTGTACGAGTGCTCGTTGGTGCTCATGAAGTTGATGACGCGCTTTGGCGCTTATTTAGTGCTCTTGGTTGGTCTGGTGACGCTCGAAACGTCGCAGTGTTCGCTGATAAACTTGACACTTCTCGTACTCCTTGGATTGAATTGCATCGCTAAACGGCACTCAGAAGAAACCGAGTCCGGTCGATGGCGCGCTGTTCTGTTGTTCTGTTTATTCAATCTCGCGAGTCGTTACGCCTTTGGCGCTTTCCCGCTCGACGAAATTTTTGGATTCTCCACCGAGTTCAAGGCGTTCCTCTCAAACGCGGTAGGGTTGGCGCAAAATGTCGAGCCAGGCAAGCTCATGGCTGAATTGATCGGACCGAGCACTCTCCTCGTCGTAACATATTTCCACGAGATTGGATTGCTCACGATGAGCAATGCAGTGGATGCGAGACGAAGTCTGCCGTTGGCCGCAACCGAGCTTGGCTTTCTGCCACTTGTGAAGCGAGCCATCATTTTGCACACAAATAAAATCGTTACCCTCTGTGCAATCTTGTTTAGTCTCGAGCGCCGAGATTTGCTCGGATTATTGATGCTCGCAGCACTCATCGCAGCGACGTTGGCGATGAAAACGAGCGATGGTCCCACCGAACTGGTTGGTACAGTTGCACTCATTTCTGCCATCATCGATTACGCCTATAAGATTCAATACACTCAAGCGGGACAACATTGGGGTATTTTGACTCTCTTGGGTGCGCACAAGTGGCCAGAATCGCCGAGTGATTTCATACCAGAGAATGAATCCATGCTTCGCTATCCGGTGCTGGTGATACTGTCCGTTGAGTTGACCAAGGCGACACGCTTCTGGTTGAGGAAACTACCACCGGCGTTGAAATCTGGATGTTCTCCTGAACCTTGTCACCTCTTCTGGCCGCAACGCGACGCACGAGCGATGCTTGTTCAACGAAAAACGGAAAACACCGATGCAAGCAAGGAAATGGACGACTTAGATGACAAAGCAATGTCTGAAATCTCGGAGAGCACGTCCGACATCGCGGATGAAGGCGAAAGTGCGGCGAGCGATGAGGCACGTCGCGAATTCACTAAGCGAGTGAGAGAAAATGCACAAACGAATCTGGGACAGATGATTATGCTCCTTTCCATCGTTCCTGAAATGATTGAAGGCATGATGGCGAATCTCATGCCAGGTTTGTTGTACGTAGTCTTTGCGATTGTCGGAATCGCGTCTACAAACATGCTGTCTCTCGTCTACTTAGGGGTAACTTTCAAGTTGATTAACAGTAAGCTTGGGTCCACGCCGCGTGACCGCTTGCTCTTATGGCGCTTTACTACGGCGATCTGCGCCTTGATAGTCCTATGGCAGTACGTTGTCTCGATTGATATCGTGCAAAACCGCGTGGATGACGTTCCGCCGTCTCCTCCACCATCGCCGTCGTTTGCACGGGCACTCCTCTCCACTGCGAGCGAACAAATGCGGCTTTCACGAGAGACTAGACAGTGGCTTGCCGTTTACCCATGCAGCAAAATGATGCTGTTTGGCTATTTTAGCGCTTTCTTTATCGCCGCTTGCCAACTGAGGATGGATGCCATTTTAGCAGCTCTGGAAGAGCGCGCGCGAATGACGATAGAGGCGACGCAAGCAGAAGGCGCGGAGTTAGATGAAGCTATGATTTCAGAGTTGATCGCCACGATGGTACCGAGGCAAACACCGACACAAGTTGCTTTGCTCCCGCCGGAAACGCAGGAGACGTCGTACTTTGACATCTTATTCGCACCGCTTACCTGGGAAGCAAGTACAAATTGGACCATCCTTGAATGGATGCGATACTTTTACTTGCGATACGCAGTTGACTGGGCATTGGTCATGGTGATTTTCTTTGGCACTTTTTCGCGAGATCTCATGCACGTTGGCTATTTGATTTTGCCATTCTATTTTCTCCGTACGCGCGATTCTTTGAGTATGGACAGTCTGATGGGCTTGAGAATTTTGCAACTGTACAACGTATCCGTCATCGGCGCGATTCTCCTTTACCAAGCTCCGCTTGAAGGCTTACTAGGTGACTGGTACGTATCTGTTGAGTCTGAATGTTCGCTACTTCAAGGCTTTGGATTTTACAAGCTTCCCACGGTGCTCGGATGGCAGTCTGGTCAACTTTCACCGGATTTGGTCATTTTTGCCATCGTTCACTTGTTGAGAAGCATCATCACTCAGCCCACATACAAAGCCGCGATGATTATGCGTCGCCAGTCCATTGAAGCGGAGCGCATTGTCGACGATGCGTTGAAGCGGGGATGGATTCATGAAAGTTTGGCAACTTGTTTGACCAAGGTGAGCGAGAAAGAAAATCGTCGTCAAAGAGTAGAGGACATCAGGAACGAAATCACAAGTCTGTCTCGAGAGATTCTCGCTGTGGAAAGTCGAGGCACTCGTCGCAAACCGACGGGCGACCGCAAGCCACCAAGTGATACAATCCGCCGTCGGCGTGGCGTCAGAGACAGCGATGACGATGAGAACAATGAAGAATGGATCAGAGAAGACGAAGACAACGCCGAAAGGCAGGACTTGCGAGCAGCGCAACTCCGTGATCACGAGCTGAAGATGCGCACGAGTGTGGATGACCCGAAGAAGGATTTGACAGCCTTACTTCATACCTGGCTTGGTGATCGCAGCTCCACAATTGGCTTATTATTTGGCGCCTTTTTGAAAGCATGGCCGTGGTTGACAGCACCCCGGTATTCAATGTGCTATTTTTTCATGATACTGGCTTTTGCCATCGATTTCTCCATCGCTGCTCTCGTCTTTCCCACGTCAATCATCGCATACGGACTGATGACGTATCCAGTGGTGCCTGCCGGATTTTGGCGATTGATTCTCTTGTACGCCGAATTATCGCTCGCCGTTGCGTACGTTGTTACTATTCCTTGTTCTTTGCAATGCTCGGGTATGACCGCCTGCGCTCATACGGGAGTCGTGTTCGGTATCCAGGATGCCAGTAGTGCGTTTGTCCCTTCCATGATTGGTGCGTTCATGGCATACATCGCCATCACGGTGCATCACAGCGCTCAGCAAACACCAAGAGATGAAATTCATCGTCGCGAAGAGCGTGACGAGGGCAATAACGGCGACTTGTTCGCCGCGAACGCCCTGTTTTCCAGGTTTAAAAATGTCCATTTTGCGGAATTTGAAATGAATTTCGCGCGCCAAGACGATTCTGAGTCTTCACCTTTCCACATCGAAGTCTCTCGAGGATTGCTAGCAGAAATGGATAATTTCTTCCAACGAATCTTAACTCCGGAAGCTGAGTATGGTCCGTCATTCGTAGCGCTTTCAGTCCTCGCACAGGAAGATGCAGAGCCAGATTGGGATGAAATTGTCGCCCGAGTGAACGACGCACTCATTAATCACCAGACGATTTCTGAAGGTGGCTCAAAACTACCGCTTTCGTACTACACGCTCGAGTTTGTGCAAGTAGACACCGATAGTCTACGAACGAGCCCGGGACATCGTGCCGCAATATTCCGCGTTATAGCCCCAGTTTCCGTCCTTCGTCCTAGTGCGGAGGCGAGTAAAGCGCTTGAGGCGATGCAACTCAGAGAAGCTGCTGGCGGCTCAGATGTAGCCCCGCTTGGCCTCACGTCTGTTCGTGGTTTCCACCAAGAAGGTCAGGACTTTTACACCGCGACGCTTTGTTTCGACATCCTCGCAACATTCTTCGTGGCGATTTGCTATCAAAACACGGTGGACTCAGATGCAGAGGCATTGGTGGAGACATACTATCAAGGTTTGTTCAAAATTGACTACGTCGTATCCGTCTTCATTTGCTTGGTACTCATCGTCGTTGATGGAGTGATTTACATGAAAAAAGCAAAGATTGCCAAAGTTTTCTACCACTACTTGACGTATGCTGGATTTGTTGGATTTTTGTTGATGATTTTCCACCAGAACACGACGGCACGTCACTCGTATTTGCAATTCTTTTTCCTCCTTAAGTCGTTGTCGTTCACTCTCGGAGCGCGACAAATACGCTGTGGGTTCCCAGCTGAAGTATTCACGAACAGCTTGATCTTCCAGCGTTCTGATATTATTTCTTTTGGAGCTTTCATGGCGTACTTTTCGATTCCGTTCATGTACGAATTACGCGTGTTGCTCGAATATGCTTGCACGGACAGCGCCCTGGATCTTTACGACTGGTTGAAGCTTGAGAACATCTCGCGTGACTTGTTCAGAATCAACGTCCGGAATAACACTTATAGAAAGTATCATCCGTTCGGTCAACCCCAACCATGGTGGAAAAAAGTTTTCCTCGAGGGTGGTGGTCTTTTTACGATCATTTTCAGTCTGTTGGTCGTGCCGTTCTTCGTATTCAGCACATCAAACCCACAAGTCGACATCAATCCAGTCTACGATATTCGGTTCAACATGAGCTTGATTGGAGCAGAAAACACCTTCAAGTATCCAATCTTTGAAGGCGGATTCAGAAAAACGATTGAAACGATGCCGTGGTCGACTCTTCGCACGGATGGACCGATACCAATGATAAACAAGCCTGGACAAATACAGGAGGCGTGTTTGGCGAAAGACAGCGACACCGTCTGGTCGCCCCCTCCACCTTCTATCGAGGCTTTGAAGAAGTCTCTCTCAAGTGGTGCAAAACTAACCACGGGTTGGATGTTTAAACGTCATTTACCGCTGGATAATCCTATTTTATATTCAGAAGGCGTCGACTACACCTTTGCAGAAGACGAAGCCGCCGCGCTTATCAGAGTGCTCAACGGCGAACAAAACAATGTCTTCTTGGAAAACATTTACCCGCGAGTTTGGCACTTGCACGGCAAAGGTTCGCCCGTGCCGAATTATTCGAGTCAACAAAGTATAAGTTGCACGCTTGCCCTGAATGGGTACAACACGACCTCACCGTGGTGGTCCGTCGATTGCGGAACATACGTCGTTCCCCTCGCAGCCTCGGAAGAGAATCGACAGAGTTTGGATTGGTGGCGACCCTGCAGTGCGTTTGAGAACGGTCCTGAGATCGTGTTGATCTCATCCGAAGTACCGACCGGCGTTTTTGCGACGTTCAGTCAATTTGTTGGTGGTCTGACGGGCGTGTACGTCGTCTACATCTTAACTTTGGCGTCCATCGTTCGAGGCTTCACCAACAATCTCGTCGGCAGCATCCAGCACGTCGATTTGCCATCAACGCACCGTCTCATCTCGCTGTGCAGCGATATTTACAGCGCGCGTCAAGTGAGAGATTTTGTTCTCGAGGAGCGTCTTTATTGGCTTCTCATCCGTATCTACCGTTCTCCAGCCGTGCTGTTCGAGTTTACTCGAACGTCGGATGGCAGCGCGATGCCCCTGCGTCCGAAGACGTCTTGAGCGCGCGCCCTGCGTGCGCGTTCGACGGATCTTCGTCATCACCCTGTAGCACTGTAGCACATGTAAATATAGATTATTTCATTAGCCAACACCAATCTACCGATCGCACGACGCACGAAAGGTCGCCGCGCCGCGGCGACGCCGTCCAGTCTCGTCGCCAACTCCTCAGAAACGCTCGTGCACCCCCCCGTCACGTCGCGCCTCGCGTCTCGCGCCTCGCGCGCCGTGGCTCGTGGCAACGAACAAGGTCGATGTCCGGACGACCTGGCGCGGGCGAGGGCATGTATCAGCCGATGTGCGACTGCAGGGAGTGCACGCTTCGTGTCATCCAAGCCTTGATGGCGCGAAGAGGACTCAACGGGCTCAGCGTAGACCACGATCCGATCTTAAATGTGCCGCCGCCGAAGAAATCGAACGCACGACGAGGTGAAGACGCGGCGAAGACGACTAAAGCGTCGACGTCTGCGTCCAAGGGTGTAAAGCAGACTGGAGCGTCGTCGTCGACGGAGCAGCGGCCGCCGTGCACGCGGCTGACAAAGGAAGGCGCGGATAAGTTGGGCAAGACGAAATGTAAGACGCTCGCGGCGGCGCTGGTCGCGGAGTGCGCGTCATGTGTGAAGCGTAAGTTGAAGGGCAAACCGTTGCTAACGAAACGAGAGATGTGGGCTAGTGCGTTGCGGCGATTGATGTATGAGAAACGTCACGTCGACGATGAAACGATGAGAAAAATAGTGGCATGGGTTGGCGAGAACAAGGCAGATATGCGGCGTCCTGTTTGGTTGGAAGCATCCATCAAAGAACATGGACTTAAGAGTTTTGCACCTGGTTACGTAACGCGCCTCGAGGCGTGTTGGCTCGCGTATTGGTACGATAGGTTCGAGTTGTTCAAGGTGTTGTATGATGAACTTGTGAACCATGCACCTCAATATCGGCGGGCCGACGCGGAACTTTTGTTCATGATGGTGCTCACACGACCAAATATGCAAGCGATGAACAAACGACGAAACATTGTTTTCGAAGGGGCTCTAAAACTCGAAGGAAGTCCGACGTATCTCGCGGAGAAGTTTGCACAACTTATGAAGATAGACCCGCGCATCAAATTTCTGGATTGGTTGCGCGAACGAACGCATTGGGGACGAGTCGACTCTCCAGTGGCGACTCATGGTGACGCCTTTCTGTTTCATTTGTTTGAATCGATGCGCGCACTGCACGATTCAATCTACATTAACAAACAAAGTTACGATGATCTCGATCGCGACATCCTCGAAAGATGGTTCATGTTTCGCTATCTTCATCTTCATAGAGACAGGCTGGGACTTAACCACCCGGATCCAAAGATGAGAACTGCAGTAATGAGCACTGCAGTCGAGCTCTCGCTCGAGCTTGACTTGCCTGAATCACTTTTCGTGCAACCCCTCCACGAGGATTGGGGTCTTTTGTTTTTCACCCCCGCCGCCCCCGCCGGTTATCCGGAAACCGTCTATCGCTGCATAGATCATTTGAATCTGGACATGCTCAAGTACGTCGTCGAGCATGGTTATAAAGAGTATCCAGACATTGTTCGCTTGATGAAGGAACAATTAATCGAAGCCGTTGACAACGGTGAAATGATTATGGAGATGCTTGAGAACGACGAAGAGAACGCATTTACCGAGGTTGAGAAGTTCATCATTTACTTTGAAACTCTTGATACCGTCGCAAACGAAGACAAAAAACACATTAACGCTCTGTACGAAATCGTCGAAGAGCACAAAACGTCTTTGAGCGAAGGTGTGTTCATCGGCGTCATGAAGTACCTTCAGCGCCAACATGACAAAGCTGCGGAGAATGCAAAAGACCACCTCCTGCGCAACGAAATCGACGGAATTCTCTCGGAAAGAAACGCGATGTTGATGGCCGACATGCCATTCGCTGGCTTGTTCCGTCCCCTGTAGCCGCGGCTACAGCGGAACAGCCTGTCCGCGGCGAACAGCCTGTTTGCCTGTGAATCACGCCTTGTAAATCACGCACGACGCGCCGCACTCCACACATCGACGCGTCACGCGCGCTCGCGCGCGCCCGAACTCACCATTCTTCGCTTCATACGAAGGAAACTCACGTTCGGCGCGACGACGATGGCGAACGGTGGCGCCGCCGGCGCGAAGACGACGGCGTCGCGTAAAAAAGCGAAGACGAGCAGTTCCAAGAAGCCGGCACCGGCACCGAAAGCGAAAGCTGTCGAGAGCCGATGCGTGCGAGCGACGACGGAGGAGAGCGCGTCGAAGGCGAACGCGACGACGTGTACGGCACAGGAAGTCGCGACGAACACCACCGCGCCGCCACCGCCGCTGCCCTCGTGCAAGTGCCTCTACGACGCCGTAAGAGTCAAATGCGGACACTGTGTATCGGTAAACACGCACTGGCAGCGCAACTTTTATGAATCGTTGCTATCTAGATTGTTTGAAGATGAGAGCGACGCGGAAAAGCTTCGAGATTTGCTGAAGTTTATGCGCGAGCACGCGGTGTCGTACGATGGAAAACAAGCGATGCGAGTGGCGGTGCGCTTAAATCGGCTGGAAACGTTCCGATGCATTTTTGAGGAATGTGCAGCGAAATCATTTCCAGAATCTTCACCTTTCATTCTCAACGACTTTTTCAACGACATCATCTCGAACGGATCATATCACAAGCACTCTGTGATAGATTTCTTGAAGGTTTTGAAAGATCAAGGCGCGAAGCCTGAGCTAAGGAATGTGAACACTATTATCAACTCTTGGGGATCGGCGGATCGCGAATCGCGAAGCGCTGATTTGCTTCGCTGGTTGAAGAACGAAGGTGGTGTGCAGCCAGACGCGTCGCATATGGAGTGCGCGGTTCTTCGATCGAACGTCACTTTACTGAAGATCTTTCGCGATGAAATGGGTCTCGTGTTACAACCGTACTTTGTCTCTCAAGCTTGCGAAAATCTTGACATCCCAATGACAAAATACCTCATAGATGAGGCGGCTCTGGTTTACGATATCGATGATCTCCTGACGAGTTTGCGCGATGCCTGGGAGCATAGTGATGCGATGGCTGATCGTCGATACGAGGACCCGATCGGCTTAGAGCGCCGATATCGTGATTTGAGACAGTATCTGCGCTCAAAGAAAGGTTGGTCGCCAGAAGCCGATCGCGCTCGTCTTCACGTGATTCTACAGCTGTTTGAGGCTCACAAAGAGACCTTTAAAACTGCCCAGTACGTGGACATCATGCAGTTTCTGAAACGACTACACGATGAGACGAACGAATGATACAATGAACGCACGAATTAACGAACGAACGGACGAACGAAATTAGGAAGATACGTTGTGACGACGCGCGTGCCCACGTGGCGCTTCTATGTCTATTGATTAGCCTCTCGCTCTCGCAAATCGGCGCTATCGCTCACGTAAACGCGTGCACTTTTAGAGTTCGGCGTCCTCTCTCGTTTCGGGCATCAAAGCACGATGATCTCATCCCCAGCCCCCCCAGATGCGCTTCCAAACTTTTTCGCCTGCTCTTTGATTCTCTTCAGGTACGTCGCCTTTGATCTTCGCAGTTGATCGTACGCCTCTTGCTGCGCCGGATCGCTCATATTCGGCGAATCTAGCAAGTCCTGCACCCCGATCAAGATTTGTTTGATCGACACCGACGGTTTCCATCCCTTATCCTCGTTCAAAATCGACAGGCACACCTTACCCGTCGGGTACACGTTTGGGTGAAAGAATCCAGCTGGGAACGCCACTCGAGGTGGCTTCGCCGGATAATCGTTACCAAACTCCAACCGCAGCGGGTACGATCCCCCCGCCCAGGGCGTATCAGCCTTTCCAGGGATCGCGCAGTTCCACACCGTGAGATCGGTGGTGGTGTCACCGTTTTTATCCTTCTTCGTCGACGGTTTCGCGATGAAGCCGTGCGGGTGGTCTTTGCGCCAATCTTTGCGCTCTTGCGCTAGACGCGCGGTGATGAGGGAGGACATCGCGCGCGCGCGCGCTATAGATCGCGTTCGTTCGAGCGGCGCGACGCCCGTTCGTGTGATTCGCGTACGAACGCGTCGAGGAATGCGGTCGTGTCGTGGAACGACTTTTGAAAGCGCGACGACGACGGACGATTGAGAACGCGCGACGCGCGCGCGAATGCTCTATCGATAGAGACTAGTACAATATCTATTACATTTGACGTTAAAGGTCGAGCTCGACGTCGCCGAACGCGCGCTCCAACGCTCTCGGAGGCTTCATCCCGCTCGCCCAGTCGCTCGCGTGCGTGGGCAACAGACCCATGACGTTGAGCTTGCGCAACGCCAGGCACAATCCCACGAGCTGCACCGCGCAAAACATCAACCTCGGCACCGTGACGTCCACGCTCGCATCACCATCGACGAATCTATCGAACGTCGCTCGCGAGCTCAGGATCGCTCGCGTCGTCTGCGCGACGCCGCCGAAGACGACCATGATGCTAAAGACTTGCACCGAGTTGCCGCTCATCCACATCATGAACGTCATCATCGCGATCGACGACACGCTGGACTGCGCGAACGCGTACGCGCGTCGCACTCTGAGTTTGCTTCGTTCGAGCTCGACCGCCGCGCCGTCCATCGTCGTCGTCGGCGCGCTCGACGCCGCGCGGGAGGAGGAGGATGCGCGCGCGGCGTGATCGCTCGCGCCGTCGCTCGCGCCGAGCGCGCGCGGGACGTAGCCGGGAGGATCGGGCAAGCGTTCGCCATCGATGCGCGCGGCGCGCGCGTTCGGGCGCACCTCGTACGCGCCGTTCATCGCGTCGTCGAGCGCGAGAGTGACGCGCGAGCGACGCTTCCGCTCGAAGGCGTTACGGATTGAAAAGAAGTCAATAACGCACACCGCGACGCGCGCGCGGTCGAGCGCGCGCGCGTGAAGACGAGCGAGACGACAGGAAAAAATCATTCGTGAACGCGCGCCGATCGTGGACGCGCGCGGGGTCGGTTGAGTCGGAGCGCATGGGGCGGTACATCAATCCGCTTCGTCGTCGACTCTCGCGCGCTTCGTCGTCGTCGAGCGAAAGTGACACGGATGATGAGGAAACGAAAGCGGCCGAGTTTGCGGCGAATGAGCGAGCGGTGATTCGAGGGCGATTCGTTCGGAATCGAGGGATTCAAAGAGAAGCGGAGGAACAGATGCGTCGCTTGCGCTCGGTGAGAGAAGAACGCGAGGCGAGAGCGACGATGGAAGCTGAGATGGAAGAGATCAAGCGTCGCCTGACCGAAATGGACACGATTGATAACGCGTATAGCTCTCGTCAGCTCGAGGCGGAAGAAATCGCCGAGCGTGCGGCTGCAGCGATGGCTGATGCTTTGGACGCGCAAATCGGAGACGACGACAAAGCGTACGTCTTATTGCATCTGTGGTCAGAGTATGAGTCGTCTTGGTTGACTTTGGAGAAGCGCATCGCTGAAACACTCACTAATCGATGCGATGAGACGATGTTCATTCACGCGCACGACATTCCTTGGCCTCCGGATGAGGAATCGATGCTCGCGCAGATGGCTGCGATGGAGCAGTGGAATGATACCAAAACAACCGCACTGGCGGCGTACAAGAGGGCGTTTAGGAAAGCTTCACTGCGTTGGCATCCAGACAAATTTGCAGCAAAGTTTGGAAAATATCTCGATCCCAAGGATGCGGATCAAGTCCAAGAACGCGTGCGGGGAGTGTCTCAAGCGATCAATGATGCCTGGAGTGAAATCAATCGTTACCAGCCATGACGACGATGGTGCGCAACTGCGCGATCAAAAGCAGCCATTGCAGCGAATTCAGAGTATTCATTCATGCAGTCGTACGAATACTCGCCCTTCAAATCTATTCGGAGCGGCCCCGCACGCTGCCTGCCATTGTACGGAGTTTCGATCTCGACGACTTCGCAATCCACCATGTTCAGCTTGATTGTCTCGATGATCGCTTCCATCGACAACCGAGGATTCCAACCGTTCGAACCTCCAGTATTTACCAGCATTTCGCTGCAAATCGAGCCGCCCGCTGTCACGTGGCCGGTATAGAGCTTCATCCGAGGCTTCACGACGCGCAAGAGGGGTGGGTCGGTTGGCCAAGACCCACCGTGCGCAGTCATGTTCGCCTCCATGAGGATGTGATCCAAACCACGTTTCTGGAGTCTTCCCAAGTCCTTCATAAGCATTTTGCCACCAGGACACGTCGTGTCAAACGTATGCAGCTCAAACGTCCATTTGGTTACGTCGTCACCCACCATCTTGAGGTTGCGTATCAGGTCGTCGGCTTCGCGTCGCTTCAACGACTTGAACTCGCGAACGAGTAGCCGCACGTCGAGAGATGTTGGAGTCATACCTACTGTTACGTGCTATTATCGTTCGTATCGGTGGCAAAGACACGCCGCGTTCTGTACTTCTGCTGCGCGCGCGCGCCTCGTCTCGACGACATCGGATGTCGAGTCAAGTACTTTAGTACACAGAGTCATGTCAACCTGATACACATGTTTATTAAAAGTACGGTTTAGGAGTCGGGCGTTGTGCGGTTAAGCTTACAACAAACCGATGGAATTATCCTCGCGTGTAATTCCGGTGGTGATAAAGATGGAGGGAAAAAGTCACCCGACTGCTGAAAGCTGAAAGCTGAAAGCTGAAAGTACAGTACATTATTTTATTCTGCTGGTTGTGTTCTGCGAGCCTGTTGTACACTGGGCATCCATTCGAATGCTTGTCTTGTTGAGTTTCTTGATGAGCGTCTAGGCCCCTCCGCTGGCCGCATTACGCTGCTCGCCGACGTTGTCATCAATAGACTTGGCCGCGTAAATTGCCGTCGGACGGCAAAAGTTGGCGTTTTGCTGCGGCGAGAGTGGAGTTGCGGCGTAGTTTTGCGCCGCCATTTGGTAAGCCAAATTTTGCTGCGCCATCCACGCCATTTGATTCATCTGATTGATTTGGTTGATGTGACTCATTCCGTCCCCTTGTTGCGCTGCGAGCGACTGCAACTGCAACATGTATTGCGCCATGGCTTGGTTGTACGCATCAAACACTGGCGCCTGTGTCGCCGCCATGGGTGCAGCGAAGTGACCTGGATATGCAGCAGTCATCATAGGGAACGATCTGTGAGATTCCTCATCGATCTTAATCGCCTGACTCGTGCTCGTGCTCGTGCTCTGGTGCTGCGGAATCGACGCCACGTAGTGCGCCTCGCGCGCCGCCATATCCGCCAAGTTCGATAACGAAGCCGTCAAAGCGCTACCGTTCGCCGCGTTGTGATGATAATGTGCACTGTGATCCACCGACACGTTCGTTTGAGCGGACGCTCGACTGGACACGTGCGACATCTTGTGCACGCCGCCGTGCGTCCTGTGCACGCCGTTCGACGCCTTGCTAGAGCCAGTCGTCGCCTTGCTCGCCACTCCGTTATTATTCGCCGCCGGTCTGTGCACGATCGTCATCCCTTCTCCATCATCCGTCGGCGTGGAGATGATGTCAAACAAGCTCGAGCGTCGCTTACGCTTGCTCACGTTGGTTTGTCTGATGAAGTATTTTTGCGCGTGCGACGCCACCTGCGTCGGCGTCCTCGTCGTCACGAAATGTCGCGAGATCCCGCGCCAATCTCCTTTCCCGAGCTTTTGCAACCCAATCAAAAAGTTTTTATGTTCCTCCTCCGTCCACGCCACGCCTAGACATCGCGAGCGCGTTTGTCGTCAGTCTCGCTCCGGGTCTCCAGGATAAAATATCTCCGCGCGCGATCCGGGGCGGTGCCACCCTGGCGCGATTCCCCCGAATGCACCCCGAATACGCGAAATATCTCAATTTCACCAAAAAAATCCAAAAAGCTAAGTCAACGCGGCGCGCCGACGCGGCGCGCGCCGACGTATCCCGTATCCCGCGCGCCCGCGACGCGCGCGCGACGCCCGCGCGTCGCCCGCGCGTCGCGCGAACGCCGCGACATAATCCCCTCGCGCGCTTTCGCTTCGCATCGCGCGCGCGCACCCTTCTTCCGCTCCTGTCGCGCGTTCGCCGGTGAATTCCCGCGCGCGGCACCATCGCCCGCGCGCGGTGCGTTCCCCACCGTCGGCGCGGGTTTCATCAGCATCGCGGCGGTCGAGCGCGTCGCCGCGCGTCTACGTTTTTCGTTCGATCACCCTCGGCGCGTCGCGTCGATCGATCGCGCGCGCGTCGTCGTCGCGCTCTGCCGCGACCCCCCCCCGGCGCCGCGCGCTCGGTTTTCGCGCCGAAATCGACGTCGCGCCACGTCGGAAAAGTGCGGCGTATCTACGCGTATCGAGGCATCGACCGTGGATTTGATGGCGTTCGCGAGCGCTTCAAAGCGCGCGACGAAAAAGTCATTTTGCCCTTATCCGATCCGCGACGCGGCGTCGGGTGTGGTCCGTGTGTCGTCGTTCGCGCGTCGTCGCGCCACCGTTCGCGCGCGCGGTGGCACTCGCGCGCGCGCGCGAGGCGTTCGACGGCGCGGAATGACGGCGCGCGCGACGCGGGCGCGGCGCGACGGACGTCGAGACGGCCTCGGACGCGCGAGCGATGGCGCGAGGGGGCGGCACCGCGCGCGGCGAGCGAGGACGGTGACGACGGTGACGACGGTGACGATGATGGCGCTGACGTGCGCGGGGTGTCTGCTCGGGTTCGGCGCGCGAGGGACGCGCGCGAGCGGAGACGCGACGGCGGTGGCGAAGGCGCGGTTTGATCGACACGGCCCGGACGGTGAGGTGGTGGATCTGAGCGAGACGAACTTTGACGAAGTCGTGGGACGAGGGACGCCGGTGCTCGTCAAGGTGTACGCGGAGTGGTGTAAACATTGCGTCGCGTTGGCACCGGTGTGGGGGGAGGTGGCGCGCGAACTCGAGGGTGAGCTCTTCGTCGGTCGCGTCGATGGGCCGAAGAATAGGTTGCTGTTGAAACGCATAGGCGCCAAGGCGTACCCGACCATCGCGCTGTTCAAGAATGGGAAAATGTACGAGTACGAGAGCGGCGATCGAAGCGTCGCGGCGATCGTGAGTTTCGCGAGGAAAGATTATAGAAAGACGAAAGCACGCGGATTCTTCCACGCGGTGTGGTTCTCGAAGGGTTTGCGCTTGCTGTACGCGGTGCCCGCGATCGGGGAGAAGGCGTACGCGTACCTTCACGGCGATTTGAGACTGAGCAACGTGGCCATCTTGTTCTTGACGCTGTGCGTGCCCGTGATGGCGGGGATGTTTGCGATATTCGTCGCAGATATGATGATTTGTCGCAACGTGCTTCAAGAGACGCGCGCGATGTACCGAAACGGTAATAGAGGTGGTGGGGAGAACGCCGCCGGCGCGGCGCCTCGCCGGCCGCACTTTGATTGACGCGTCGTCCTGTGAAACAACAACTTCTTACTACAAAACCGTCACCGCTACTGATCTTCTCCTTCCCATTTCTTCTCTCCAATTACCTTTTCCGCGCGCGTCGCGTTCCAGTACACCGCCGACGCGATATTCGCCAGCGCGTGCGCCGCCGCCGGCGCGGCGACGCTGTGCGTGTGCAACGCCGCGACGCCGTACACCGCGCCCACCGCGCTCGCCCAAACCCCGAACGCCGCGCTCCGTCCGCCGCCGATGTGAAGCGCACCGAACACTAAAGAAGACACCACCACCCCCGGCACCCCTCCGACCGCGGGAAGCAGCGCGCCTCGAAATAAAACCTCTTCCCCGAGCGCCGGGAGCACGGCGACTTGCGCGACGTCCCCGGCGCCGTCCAGCGCCCCCAAAACCTGCGCGTTCGATCGGTCCGTGCTCGCCGCGAACTCGTCCCACACCTGCAGCAGCGCTATTCTGCCCACCGTCACCGCGCCCGCCGCGCACAGCGCCGCCACCGCCGTCGCGCCGGCGTCGTCCCCGAGCAGCGGCAGCGCCGCGTTCCAGTCCCCGTGCGTCGCTCGCGTCGGGAACGCCCCGCTCGCCGCGCGCGCGCCCAGGCCGACGACCAGCATCCCGATCGACGTCGTCGCGCACGATCGAAGGACGTCGTCTCGACCGACGCGCGCGAGCGCGGGCGCGTCGTCCGTCGTCATCGCGTCGTCGTCGACGGCGTCCGCGCGGTCGAGCTCGCGCGAGGTCTTCTTTCGCCCGCGCCGCGCGTCGACGACGACGGCGCGTCTGGGCGACGCGCGCGCGTTCGCGCGACGCGCGCGCGGCGCCACCGCGCGCGTCGGCGACGAGACGATCGACATCGCGCGCGCGCGTGTGCGGATGGATATCGCCGCGTCGGCGTCTTCGTCTCGCGACGCGCGTTAATAAATATTAATCAACAACGAGCGCGACGATCGATCGATCGATCGATCGATCGATAATATTAACGTCCCGCGTCGACGCGCGTCGGTCTCACGCCGCGCCCTCGGCGACGAACCCGAATCGTCCGTCGTGCACGTACACCAGTTTGCAATCCTCCAGATACGCCGCGTCGTGTATTCTCCCCCCCGCGATGTGCCCCGCGTCGCCCTTTTTCAGCACCAGCGGCGCGCCGTCCTTCACCAGCGTCCCATCGTCGGATTTCGTGAAGAACTGCACCGCCATAGATCCCTCGACGACGACCGTCATGTCGTCGCCGGGGTGCGAGTGCGCGGGCTCCCGCGCCCCCGCGCGCCACTTCTCCATGATGACCTCGACGCCGTTCGGGTTCGTCTCCGACACCGCGAATCGCGCGGTGAATCCGTCTGCGGGTCTCTCGGTCGTCAGTCGCGCGCGTCGTTCGATCGCGTCGTTTTAACGTCGCGCGTCCCGTCGGTCGCTTTCCGTCGCGTCCCGTCGAGGCCCCGTCGTCGCGTCGCGTCGCGCTCGACGCACCGGGCGTGTCCGGCACGGCGTCGTACCCTCGCCAGACCCCGCTCGCGTCCGCGGTCGACGCCGCGCCGCGCGCGCCGACGACGCGGCGCGCGATTCGAGACGTCACCGCGCGCAGCATCGTCGCGGAGTCGCGACGAAGGCGCGAGACGGCGCGGCGACGCGCGGCGATGCGACGCGCCGCACACGAGCGCGCCGCACACGAGCGCGCGATGACGCGCGACGACGACGAGGACGACGACGACGCGATGCGCGACGACGAGTCGCTGATGGCGGCGCTCGAGCGACGGCGGTCGACGGCGAGCGACGAGGACGCGCGCGGTGGGATCGGCGGATTCGATGGATTCGACGACGACGGGGCGTCGACGTCGACGGCCGCGCGCGCGGACGCGGCGGTGGAGGCGTACGGAATGATGGTCGAGACGCCGCCGAACGAGAGCGCGTCGAAACGCGCGGCGGCGAGACGGCGGTTGAGGCGACTCTTCAACGTGCCGGAGGACGAGACGCTCGTCGCGGACTACATGTGCGCGCTGCACAGTAAGATTTTATTGCAAGGGAAGATGTACGTGTTCGAGAATTACGTGTGCTTTTACAGTAACGTGTTCGGGTACATGAAGAAAAGGACGATTCCGTTCAGCAGGATCACGCTGATCAACAGGGCCAAGACGGCGATGGTGTTTCCGAACGCCATCGAAATCACGTACGACGGGAAGACGGATTTTTTTACATCATTCATCTTTCCCGAGAAGTCGTTCAATGTGATTTGCCATGAGTGGGTGCGGGCGTCGCATTACGGTAAATTGAACGCGATGAACGTGAAGAGGCTTTCGAAGTTGTATGACAACGAAGACCATGACAAGGACGTCGTCGAAGACGCCGCGGAAGATTCGCCGAGGGATGTCGCGACGGCGAGACGATCGAGCGAAGAGAGCGAGCAGTCCACACCGGAGCATTTGAATGTAGAACAGAAGATTCAAGAAATCGAAAATGACGACGACGACGACGACGACGACGGCGTCGGCGCTGAAGATATCGTCGGAGATTTTGGAAACATCCCGCTGGCGAGACTCCCCGGGAAGGCGCCGAGCGATTCGCCGTCGCTGATTAATCTGTACAGCGGCGATGTCGATTGCTCCGTGGAGGACTTCTTTCTCGTCGCGTGGTCAAATAAATCGCGGCACGATGTGCAGCCGAAGATATCGCAAGCGTTAGAGCAAACACAGGTGAAAATCACGGATTGGTTCGAGAAGAGAGCCATCGGATGCGTTCGAGAGATGGTGGTCACCGTTCCCGTGAGACAAACTTTCGGTCCGAAATCGACTCGCTGCCACCAGACACAAAGTTACGCCGTATACGATGACAATGTCTTCGTCTTGAATACGTCTCAAGTTCAAACTGACATACCTTACGGTGACTATTTCAGAGTCGAAGCGCGTTGGGTGCTTCGTCCACTCGGGCCCAAAAAGTGCGCCCTCTCCGTCGGTACCGAGGTGATCTTCACCAAATCGACGATGATGAAAGGTTTAATCGTGAGTAGCGTTATCGACGAGAGTAAAGTGCAGGTGGCGAAAATGATCGAGATTTACATGCGAAAAATTAATCCCAAGCAGAAAGTGGCGAGGGCACCTTCCGACGTGCCGGAGTTCGTCGACGTGAGCAAGCTGCGAATCCCGGACGCATCTCGAGACGCCGTTTGGAGCATGCTTGTGGCCACTAAAAACTTCGTGCAGCAAACTTCGGCTGCGCCGGAAATCGATCTCAAGAAGGCCAGCCCTTGGAGGAAGACGTGCTTCTTCTGTTCGCGTGCAGCGAGAATCGTGTTGATAATCGTTTGCGTGCTACTTTTCCACACCGCGCTCTCAATGTCGACAGAGTTCGTGTTCGGTGGCGTCGCGGAGAGGATTTTTGGTTGGCATCCCACTCGTGTTTACGACGAGGCGAGATATTGGGAAGCAAAATCGAAGATTCTCAACAACGAGTTGGTTTATTTGGAACGTCGCTTGGGGTATCTTGTCGACGAAATAGAAGTCGCGAAAGCCGCGATGGCTTCAGCGGCGAAATGACGATGAAATAGGATTATAATATACACAGCTTGCAGTTATATTAAAGAATACGTGCGTTGAGAATATCGCGGTAGAGCAAACGCATGAAGAACGTGGTTTCGTCCGGACTCGCGACCCAGAGAATGGACGCCGCTTCGCGCACCTTGGCGTCGTTACCCGTGAGAGTGAAACGATCGCCGACGTGCAAAGTTTGCGAACCAGCGACGTTTAAGTACTTCATGAGCGCTTGCAAACCGATGTGCTTGTTACCTACGTCCACGAAAACGTCGTTACCTCCGTTGAAGGCGCAGAATGGAATCTTCGCGTCGCTAAGCTCGGCTTGGCTCGCGAGCGCCATTTCTTCCAAGTTTTCGTAAATGGTATCGCCCTTGGGCAAGACTCCGACCGCGTATTCCTTGCGCAAGACATCCACTTGAACGCCCAAGTGCTTCGCATATGAGGTCAAGAATTCTTCCGCGCGGTCGAGGAACATGCGAACATCGTCGTTGTCTCTCCAGTCGTACATGTGCTCGCTGTGCCACTCCTCCGAGGGTACAAACTCCAGGCGATACTCGTCGTTAACTCGCAAGAGGTAGTTACATTCGCCACCCATGACGTGAAACTTTTCGCGCACTTCTTTCGGCAGCTCTTGCGCCTCGAAAGCGTCCACCAAACCCTTCAGTCGCCCCTCAAACTTGGTCGGCTCGCCCGGATAACCCGCGGCGGTGACAATGGCGACGTGAATGCCCAACTCCATGAGCTGCATAATCTTATCGATCATCTTATTATCGTCCTCAAAGTGCTCACCGTCGGCGTACAACGTTCCATCGGCATCGAAAGTCACCAACCGCACGTCCTTACTCGACGCGTGCACTTGCGCGATGTTCAAAATGTGCCGCACCTCGGCAAAGTTTGGAAGCACGTACCGCCGCTTGGACAACGAGGAAAACTCGTCGTACTCTCGCAGCGCCTTCAACAAAGGCAAGCGGTGGAAGAAAAACCCAACCGCGGGTACCATTCTCGAAAGCTTACTAAACCTCCGCTTCTCTTTCGGCAGCTCGAGCACCTCGTCGATCCACGTCTCCACCTTCGTGAAAACCTCCTCCGTCGTGTGCGTCTTGTGCAACTCCACGATGAACTCGATCAGCGCGTCCTGCTCCTTGAGCCGTCCTTTCCTGCGCAAGACCGAAGAATCCGTGATCGAACCCGCGCGCGCGAGATGATTCGAGTTCACCTGGTTCTTGATCAGCTCTCGCATGTACCTCGCCGCGCGTCCCACGTCTTGCGCCCCCGTCCCCGCGTTCCCTCTCCCCTCGTTCACCACCGCCTCGATCTCCTCGTCCCTCGGTTCGTCCTCCACGAACGACGTCGGTTCGCTCGGTCCGATCGCGCGTCGCGTCGTCGTCCTCGCGCGTCCCGCCGCCGCCGCCGTCGCCGCCGTCGTCGTCGTCGTCGTCCCGCGCGCGCCGTCCCTCGTCCCCGCGCGCCCTCGTCGCGCGTCGACGCGGCGTCCGCGCGCCGCGTTCGCCGCGTTCGGCGCGACGCGCGTCCAGCGCATCGTCATCGCCATCGCCCGCGTCGCGCGCGCGCGCGTCGTTCTCCCGTCGTCGGTCGCGCCGTTCGCGCGCCGCGCGCCGACGCGATTTGAATTCGACCGCGGCGGGGGGCCGTGGTAATAAATCCATTTCATGCCGTTCGCGATGTGTCGTATACGTCAGAGAAGTCACACACGTATTCTAGGTGACGCGTACGCCATATGAGCACCCCCGAAAACGTGCGTCGCTAAACCCCGGTCGGTCGGTCGGTCGGTCGGTCGGTCGGTCGGTCGTCGCGGCATCGCGCGACGCGATGGCGCGCGCGACGGCGTGCGCGTGCTGCGCGCGCGCGACGTGCGCGACGCAGACCCTGGATGAGATCGCGTTCGACCGCTCGGCGTGCGGCGCGGCGGCGCGCGGCGACGTCGAGGCGCTGCGCGAGGCGCTCGCGCGACGGCCGGCGAGCGCGGACGAGGACGGGACGACGACGAACGCGTCGGGGTACACGCCGCTGCATCACGCCGCGCGACGAGGGTGCGCGAGGTGCGTGAAGGCGTGCCTCGAGTTAGGGTGCGACGCGCGCGCGACGACGCGGGCGGGACGAGGGACGGCGCTGCACAAGGCGTGCGCGGGGGGGCGAGGCGAGGCGTGCGCGGCGCTGCTCGAGGGAGGGAGCGACGCCGAGGCGAGGGACGCGGACGGGGAGAACGCGCTGCACAAAGCGTGCGCGAGCGGGGAATTGGCGTGCGTGCGAGCGGTGTTCGCGCACGTCGGGATGGGGGGGCGGTGGGAGAGGATGAACGCGGCGAGGGATCGACGCGGACGCGCGCCGAGAGACGCGGCGGCGACGGAGGCGATTCGGGCGTTCATCGACGAACGGTCGACGGCGGTGGACGAGCGCGACGCGGCGTTAGTTATACACACATACTAGTACTTTTACACGGCGACGCGCGCGCTCGCGCGCTCGACGCCGACGCGCGTCGAGCGGCGTCACCGCGCGGCGAGCGCGGAGCGAAACGTCGCCGACGCGCGAGCGATGATTCGATCGCGATCTCTCTCGACCAACGCCCGACCGAAGCGTTGGATGAACTTATCCGGATGCCAACGCACGAAAAACGCGCGATGCGCGCGCTTGGTCGCGTCGCGGTCGTCGCCCGCGTTCGCGAGCGATTGGCGGAGGAGCCACGCGCCCGAGCGCGGCCACGGGACGTCGTCGAACGCGATCTGCGCGCCGCTCATCGCTCGTAGCTCGAACGCGCACCACGCGAGCTCGTATTCATCAAACGTCGACGCACCGCAGTGACCGTCGTCGTCGTCGTCGTCGTCGCCGTCGCGTCCGCTCGTCTTCGCCTCGGCGCCGCTCGCCGCGCGTCTCGCCCGCGCGCGCGGATCGAACCGCTTCTCCTCCTCCCGCCGTCTCCGCGACTCGAACGCGTCCCTGCTCGACGCCCCACCCCGCGTTCGCCCTCTCTCTTCCCCCCGCGCGCCCTCCCGAGCCCGCTCGCGCCCTCCCGCGTCTCGCCCTCGTCCCTCGAACGCCCGCATCGCCTCGTCTCGCGCCGCTCGTGCCGCCTCCACCGCCGCCTCCACGTCCGCGCGCTCGAACGCCGTCCCCGTGATCGCGCCGTGCATTTTTTATCTCCCCGCTCGAGCGTCGTTCGCTCGCTCTCGCGCCTCACCGACGCCGCGGCGCGCGTCGTCGTGTCGCGCAAAACGCCTTTCCGAGCGTTATGCGCCGCCCGCGCGACGCGCCCGTCCGCCACTTTCGCGCGCGAGGATCGCTCGAGACGACCGACGCGTCGTTAAGGACGGACATTTGAGGACCGCGCGTATTCTTAAACCTTTTCACATTCATCATGGCCGAGTGCGTGACGTCGCGGACGCGCGGCGACGACGCGGCGACGACGCGCGCGACGACGAAGGATCGATGAAAGCCCTAGCGCGGAGGGATCGGCGTTCGGGACGCGAGCGCGACGCGCGATGGCGCGCGAACGTCGAACGCGAGACTGACGAATGCGAAATAAATGTTGCGATGCGCGCGAACAGCGAGGAAGTCGAAGACGTCGTTGACGAACAACCCGAAGTCGCGGTCGAGGCTGCGGGAGATGAACCCATGGATCTCATGACGGCGCTGCAGGTGGTGCTGAAGAAGTCGCTCGCTTGCGACGGCTTGCACCGAGGTTTGCGCGAAGCGTGCAAGGCGATCGAGAGCCGTAAGGCGTTGATCTGCATCTTGGCGCAAGATTGCGACCAGGCGGATTACACGAAGCTCATCCAAGCGCTGTGCAACGAAGTCAACGTGCACTTGATTCGCGTGCCGGAGGCTATGGCGCTCGGTGAGTGGGCTGGCTTGTGCAAGCTCGACGCCGAGGGTACTGCGCGTAAGGTCGTGAAGTGCTCGTGCTGCGTGATCAGCGATTTCGGTGAAGAAACGGCGGCGCTCGGCATCATTCAAGACTTCTTGAAGAGCGCCAACTAAGCGCCGACGTCGACGCGTCGCGCACGGCTGGACCGTCGTCACGCGTCAAGTTCGATTTAGGGTCGTTTTAATAAACTCTAGATGATGAATTGATGAACTCTAACGCGCTACTTCATCCCAACATTTTTGCCGCGCTCTCGCCGCGACCGTCCTTGACGTTTTCGGCGCCGACGGAGCCGCGAGCGGAAACTTGCGACCCCGCCGCACGGGCTTGATCGCGCTCGAATGACGTCATACTCACTTTATCACCAGCACTCGTCAAACTGCGAGCGTGCTTCTTTTTGCGTAAATCGTCCCAAATTTTGACTATTCTTTCCTGGCTCGTCGGCGAAAATTTTGGTCGACGCTCGTGAAAAAAGTTAGACATCATATCAATCGTTGTTTGCGACCAAGTTCTTCCGTAAAGCGACGACGTAAACTCGAGCGCATCGATGAGAGCTTCGCGTAATTCGTCGACGACGGCCAACTGCTCGATTTCAGCCGCTCGCTCCGCTTTGATTGAGCGCGCGTACTGCGTCGCCATCTCCATAGCTTCCTCCTCGCTCGCGCCCTCGGGTGCAGGGGGAATCTCGATGTCGTCATCTTCTATGACACCCGGCGGCTCAACGTAACTATCCACCCGATCCACGACTTCCTGAATCGCTTTCACCGCCTTCGTGAACTCGAACGAATCATCCGTTCGCAACGCGTTGATTCTTCTGGCATACGTCGACCAGACCTCCAGCTTTCTCTTTTGTTTCGCGTTGAAAATAAGCGGAGAGAACGCGGCGACAATTTCAAACAACTCTTCGTAATCCAATCGAGTCTCCGCCCGCAGCGCGCGCGCCTTGGGCGTGGGCGTCATCGCGTTTTCCAGGCACGCGAACAACGCCTTGGCGTCGCCCCGGTCGCACGCCTCCGACATCAACAACTTCTTCAGCAATCCCGACGCTTTCACGAATTTCTCTGGCTTTAGCAAGTGTTGCGCGATCCTCTGCAGCGCGTCCTTCGTCGTCGCCGCTTTCGACGGCGCCGCCACCGTCGCGTCGTCCCTGAGCTGCACTTTTTGCGCGTCTTCGCTCCTCTCTCCCGCGTCTCCCGTCGCTCGCTTCGCCCGTTTCGCGTCGCGAATCGACGCATCATCGCTCGCGTCTCCGTCACGCGCCGTCGATGCCGTCGTCGCGCGCGGTTTCGCGTCGGGCAAGTCGTCGTACAGTCCCATCGCGCTGGTCGTTGCGCGAAGTGACGCCACATCCCGCGTCGCACCGCGCCATGCCGCGCGCGTCGCCGCGCGCGCGCTCGTCCGATGTCGCTCTGCGTGACGATGCATCGACGGACGCGCGCGCGGGCGCGAACGTCGGCGAACGCGCGACGTCGAGCGCGTCTTTCGGTGATTTACAACTCGACGAGCGACTCACGCGCGCGCTTCGCGCGGCTGGATTCGACGCGCCGTCGCCCGTGCAGCTCGCGTGCGTGCCGCTCGGACGGTTTGGATGCGACGTCATCGCGCAGGCGAAGTCTGGGACCGGAAAGACGATGACGTTCGTCGTCATCGCGCTCGAACGCGTGGATGCGGGACGACGGCGAACGCAAGCGCTGGCGCTGGCGCCGACGAGGGAGTGCGCGGTGCAAACGCACGAATGTTTCGTGGAGATGATTGAGAAATTTAAAGACATGGATGGGGACGCGCGAGGTGGGATAGAGACGTGTTTGCTCGTCGGGGGATTGCCGGTGAAGGAGGACCGAGCGCGGCTGGCGAGTCAGCCGCACGTCGTCGTGGGGACGCCGGGACGGACGAGGCAGATGTTAGAAGAGGGTTCGATGGCGTGTGATGGAGCACGGTTGTTGATATTAGATGAAGCAGACGCGTTATTGAGTGGGACGTTCGAGCGAGACGTGCTGTTCGCGTACAGCATGTTGCCGGAGCGTAAGCAAGTGTGCGCGTTTAGCGCGACGTACTCAAAGACGTTGCTGGGTGATTTAGAGCGATTAATGCGAGCTCCACAAAAAGTGATGCTGTGCGAGAGCACGACAGCTTTACAGGGAGTTCGCCAGTTTTACTCGTTGATCGAAAAAGAGGACGGGACGAAACTTGCGGACGTTATTACCGCCAAAGAGGCGAGACTGTTGAAAATATGCGGCGACGTGTCGTTTCACCAAGCGGTTGTTTTCGTGCGACGATTGGCTTGGGGAGAAGCTTTAGCGAAGCGCTTGACGTCACAAGGATTGAAAGCGGCGTTCACCGCGGGTACGCTTCCGCAAGAACGTCGAATGAAAGTCATGGAAGAGATGCGAAATTTCCAGCTTCGCGTCTTAGTTTCGACTGACTTGACGGCGCGCGGGGTCGACTTGACGCACGTCAACCTGGTGATAAACCTCGATGTTCCACCAAGTGGTGCTACGTATATGCATAGAATTGGTAGAACCGGGCGATTCGGGACGTACGGACTCGCTGTCGCCGTGCTGACCGCCGACGAGCTCGAACAACTTCGAGCCGGTTTGGTGAACGAGCGCGGTGGCAACATCGAGCCTTTACCCGACACCATACCGTCGAATTGGTACGATTACGAGCTCGATGACACCGACGCCGAATTGTTTCAGACCCTCAAGGACGCCCCGATCGAGTCAAGCGATGAGTCTGACGACGAATTCGTCGCCGACGAACCTCAGTCGTCGGAGCCCGATTGCCGAGCACGAGTGCGCGATTCCCACCGCCATGCCTACACCCTACACGTCGTCGACGAATCAGATTATGACGACACCAGCGAGACAGACATGGATGTCGTCGACGATGCCTATCACCGCGGCACCACCACAACCGCGCGCGACGACGCGCGCTCGCGGCGATCCTACGACGACTATTGGCGTTGGTTTCGCCTCCGTCACCCCCCAGCCGCTCGTCCACCGCGCTACCTTCCACTCCCCCCGGGCGCGAGCGCGCAACCTTGGATCGTTCCTCCCCTACACGCCGACCTTCGGCGCCTCCCTTACGTCCGTCACAGACCGTAACGATTAGAATTGTAACGCGCGCGAACTACAGTTGAAGACTGTAACCCTCCCCGGCCCGCCTT